>JAABUK010000416.1_pt1 | contig 90633 bp, 79 predicted proteins | sample 5559141 | NCBI WGS metagenome assembly JAABUK01 (sample SAMN10711869, study PRJNA513367) | rock metagenome | isolation source: Antarctica rocks | place: Antarctica: Victoria Land, Pudding Butte nord | collected 2016-01-03
TCCATTTCCAATATACAAGCTAACCCCACCCCAGAAACCCCACTCTCATAACCTCCGCCTACACCCCCCACTCCACTTGGCGCAACCGCAGCACCTTCCTCACGGGCCACGCCCAAATTCAAGACTTCCTTGTCCAAAAATGGGAGAACGAGAAATCATACCGGTTGCGGAAAGAGCTGTTCGCCCATGCCGATAAACGTATTGCGGTGCAATTCTGGTACTTCACCTCCCTGCCCTTCCCCCAGAAGCCGTTCATGCACATGGACACATACTGAGTAACTCCTCACAGGTACGAATACCGCGACGCCTCCGACTCCCATGCCTGGAAACGCTGCTACGGCATCGAGCACTGGACCTTCGCCGCGGACGGAAAGATGGAGAAGCGGATGATGAGCGGGAACGATGTCGTTATCGGAGAGGAAGGGAGGTGGTTTAAGGAGGGGGTGGATGTCGATACTGTGATGTTGGGGGAGGGGGATTTTTGAAGCGAGAGGGGTGGAGAGAGGCTTGAGGAGGTTGGGGAGATGAATGATAGACGTTTCGTTATGAATGTGGTCGATATATATATATTATATACACCCCGAACTTAGGATTGGAAATTACCGTTCCGGGTCGGGAAAGGGGGCAGGGCCGCTTTAGAGGGAGCATAAGGGAGCAGGGGGGAGCACCGAGGGGTACGGTCTCGAGTTAGAGAAGAGCTGCAATAGAACGTGCCGGCTTCGCCCGGCTGACTGTAACCGGTAACAGAAATGGGCTGTTCGAAAAGATACAGGCAACCCTACTAATGATATGTCTATGGTGATACGCTGACATGGATGGTCGACGAAGCCCTCGTACCATCAATGATGTGCTGATACTGGAGGAGCCAATGAACGGACGCCATGATTCATGTAACATCAAATTCATGTAGCATCAACGCATACCGCAGTCTTTCTCAGCCTCGGTCTCGCAAAAGACCATTTCTGACTGTGTGGGGAGCCGTAGAGCAGGACATCAATTCACCCTCCATCTCGTACAGGCTGACAGGATTTTGGCAAAAGCATAAGCTGCGCCTGCGGTTTGTCTTGGCGCCCTGGCTTGGATACGAGGATATGGTGAGCACGTTCTCGATAAATAGTTTGTGCTGCCGTGGTTTGAGTCCTTATAATCCTACCCTCAAACAGTTGATCACAATATTTGAAATTCGCCGAAGTCAGCATATAATTAGGAAACCGGTACAACGCTTGCCCCTTGATATCTTCTAAGTATCAGCTTGTTCGGGTATACAACAATAAATAAAATGAAATCGATCTTCCTAACGGCGGCCTTTGTAGCCACCTCAACAGCCAATCCAATCAGCGGTCGCACTCCAAATCTCGTCGAACGCGACCCAGCCCTCAAGCTCGCAACAGTAAGTCCCATCCACCCTTGACATTCCCTATTGACCCTCTCCCCAGTTCGACGACCTAGGACCCGCCGACGTCGGTCTCCCCATCCCAGTTCCCTACGAAGGCCTCCACTACTTCAACCTCTACCTCGACGCCCCCGCCTCCGATCAGACGCCTCCCATCATCCTCCCGGTCTCCTCTCCCTACTACGCCACCGCATCCGGCTCCTCCGGCTTTTCCACCCAAGACACCAGCACGCAGAGTTTCGACATCGACTCTTTCTATTTCGGCTGCTTCGATGCCAGAGAGCTGGAGGCTGTTTCGTGCCAGTTTACGGTAACGGGCTTAAATGCAGATGACGGGAGGCATCAGGGTCCGATTTTGCTGACGTATGTGCCAAATGCGGTCAGTGGGGCGAATGCGATGCTGGTGGAGCTTGGGTGGAGTGGGTTGAGCACGTTAAATACAGATATCTATGCCGACAACGCGACCTTTGCTCGGACTGTGCAGGTGGTTGATAATGTCAAGTACACGATTCATTAGTGATGTGCGGATGGAGGTCTGGTCTCGGAGGTATTCAAGAGTTTGGCGCCAGTTGGTTTCCAGCGGAAAAGGGGGCGCTTTGGCTCGCTTGCGCCGGTGGCAGATGCATCCGGTCTTATGTCTTCATTCATTCGGCATCCTCGCAGGATCATATCAAATTGTAGCCGTTGCTGTCACGTTAATTGAACAAGCCTAGGGTTCTTCGTTCTCATCGCAAGCCCACTGCACATGATTTTGGCAAAGCTTTTTGAGAAGCGAAATGGAATTATAATTCATCCTTCTTTCGCACTCAACATCCTGATTTCGACTCGTGAACAGAGCGGATGCAGTGAGTCATTTGAAGCTGAGATACTATAGAAAAGCATATTTACCTCCATAGCTACTAGCGTGTGTGGCATAGCAAAACTCGTCGGTTCCGCGATAAGGCGTAGATTTGCCGGGATCATATCGCCCTTGCTTGAGGCTGCAGAGGATTCAGGTCATGGTTTTTTGGGGATGCAGAGGACCGTTGATAGAGCAGACGTAGTATGCAATGCAACGCATAAATACGGCGTAATTCGGTACCTACAACAGCGAAATCGCTTGCACATGGAACGGGCTTCGAACTTCAATCGAGTACTGAACCAGCTTGCGCACCCCTACTTCTATCTACCTTTCTCGCGGACTTGCTCTCGCCGGTAAAACAAAATAATGCCCCATGTTGTTCCGGAGATTCACTCATCCGTCCTGTTGCCTGGATGCCTGTTACCCCGTACCATCTAGACCTCTGCAATGTTCTCGCAAGCAAATCACAAAGTCAACTCATGAGTCAATATAAAGGTAAAAGTACACGATTACTTGATGTTGACCAAATGAGCAGTTTGCTGACACGAAAAACCTCGATTGTGAACGCCACTCGCTGAAGGTAAATGCCTGGAAGTTTTGCCGCCCCGTGGTTGTCCGATTATTTCTTAGATCTGGAGTCTGGAAGTTTGAGTATTAATGTACGTAAGTCGAGCCGCAAGCTCAGATGTCGTTAAGGCATCTGAGAGCCAAGAGGTGAATGTGCTCCGGACCAGCGGAGAGTATTGTGTCGCATCTGTATTTTGACAAACAGAACGGCCACCTCACATCGTTCCTGGGTGGCTTAGTTGGGGCCTTTCTTGTTCAACGCCCTCAACATGTCGCTATCTGCACTCGACCTTCCTCCCGATTCACTCTGTCCTCCGGGACTGAGCATGTCCCTGAGAGCCATGCCACCTCGCTGTGCACTGCCATTGCCATTGCCCTCACGGCTCTGACCTTGCGCCGGTGGAGGTGTGCGACCCGGATCTCGGGGCGGCAAAACTTGGGGCGGATGGAGGCCGCTTGGGTAGTTGTACCCCGAGGCAGACGAGGTACTTCCGTGAGGCGAGCCTGAAGCACGCTGATCGTACGAGTATGCGGACTGCGGCGAGGTACGACGAGCTGGCGGCGCTTGCTGCGGCGGCTGTTGTTGCTGTTGCTGTTGCTGCGGATGGGGAGGATAATATGGTTGACCCTGTGGCGGGTAAGGCGCTGATTGAAAAGAAGTCGCAGAAGACGCAGGTGAGACAGGGACTAAACCAGTGGGATCTGGGTACTCGTAACCCCCACCGGAGCCACGACGACCAGAAGGGGCCGGAGGGTGACCCTGATAGGGATGTGAGGAGAATTCTTCTGGAGGTGCAGGTGGGGGAGGAGCAGGCTGGAAAGACTCGTCCGAACGGAGACGTTTGAGACTCACTTTATCTTGAGCATGAGGAGGCTGTGGAGGGCCTCGGTCATCGTAGACGGGACCGCCTTGGTATGGCCCAGGAGGTGGCATTGGGTATCCATGAGGGGGAGGTGGCCCGTAATTGGGATCATGTGTCATTGGAGGACCGAGAGGCTGCCCATGCGCACCGTAAATGGCAGGCTGGCCCTGCTGAGGGTATATCGGTCTCCCACCTTGCGGGCGAGGCATGGCTCCAGTGTTGCGGAGATGAGGGTATGCGGTATGCGCAGGCACGAAAGCTTGAGCTTGAGAGGACACAGGCGTGAATATGCATTCTTGCTGGAAACGCTGGCAATTGGTGCAACGTCCATCATCAGAGGCTTCGAATCCCGAGCAACGAATCTGGACGTTGGCCATTCAATCAGTATCGGCAACGCACAATGTCCCCGCTGTCAAACGTACCTTGCGCCGTCTGCAGTAACGGCACGCAATGGCGGTGCGCTGCCTTGGTGCCGGCTGGGTCTGGTACTGCATATGAGGCGGCGGAGGTCCACGTGGATCAGGCGGATATGGAGAGTACATGTCATGCGGTGGGTACATGCCTGGATGTGGGTGTTGCTGATGCGGAGGTGGAGGTAGAGTGACCATCTCGCCTGGCGTTGAAGGAGAGCTTCCGTATGCTTGCGGAGGAGGACCCTGATAGTAGGGTTAGCAAACGACCTCTGGCGACGATGAGGCTGTAGAGATGCTTACCCTGTAACTGTTCGGATGTTGGGCTGGGTATGGAGGCTGACCTGGATAGGGAGCGCCTCTGTGTGGTGTGGTGTCCCACTGTGGCGGCGGATACTGTCCTTGTTTGTTGGGATCGCTGGACATTGGCGAAGGTGAAGAAGGGTGAATGGGGTGACTGTACTGCTTAATAATGACTTGCTCCCACTCTCATGGTCCGAGGATTACGAAATCAGGAGACAGTGACAATGATGTCGCTTGGAATGTCCTATTCCGAGGGGAAATAGAGTTTGCGGTGAAGGCCGAGCGGCGACAAAACGACAGGCGGACAGTTAACGGGTGTAAGGGTGGTGTTCGTGATGTGAAGGCGAAAAGCGGGCGGGACGGAGTAGTGAGCTTGGGTACCTAAAGTAAGCACCTCTGAGCGCGACTGGAGGTCTGGAGAGATATGCTACCAGGATGGCTACAACGACGGCAATTGGCGGATAGCGGAGGCCTGTGTTGCCGTTGGAGGGCGAGTGGTAAGAAGTAAGAAGTCACACAAGAGCAATGGTATTGTAGGCGAGCGTTGGATGTCGGTGGGACAGAGGGAGGAAGGGTGGGAAGAAACGATATTGAGGATGGATCAGGAAGGGAACGAACCCAGCTGGAGGGTTCGCGGGTACTTAGATCCCTTGTGTGGTGAGTAAAGCCGGTCTTTGGGAAGCTCTGGCAGGCGGGAGCGGCACTGTTTTTTAATCCGACAGAAACCACGAGCACTGCTGATTCAGGCCCGTTGACTGGCTGGAGCACCGTCGATGGCTATCTCGTGCGCTCCCACCCTCTCTCTCGTCGCCAACAGGCAATCTCAATAGGCTAAACACTTCAATCCTGAGCCGTGAGCGACTTTCTGCTCCGTCCAGGATCCCTCGGCTGTGCTTGGGCTGGAAGCAGTAATACAATACGGCCGTTTGCTAGTGTCGCAGCCCGACCGATACTTTTAGTGTAAGATTCTGCCCGCTATGCCCGCCACATGGAGAGCAAGGGTCAGCACTTGGCGCCGCTATCCTCATCCTGACTTGAGGAATCCTCGCTAGCATGATTTCTCAGAAAGCTTGCTCCTGCCTGTGCCGAATAGAGTTCTACATGTGGACGTGGCTAAAAGCTTAGGCAGAGTGGGCGAAGTGTACTTTATGTCAAGGGGAGGGGTCGATGAATGTCTTTCGGCAGTCTCCCGAAACGTTGTGTCGGAAGATATGTGCTCGTGTACTTGCGTGCCAGTGCCAGAGAAGATGCAACCCACCCAGTTTGGGAGCGGGAGCAAGAGCGAGAGCGACTTGATCGAAGGGGGAAGATCGATCAATCTACGGCGCGTCCAAGGGGTCGACGTATGGTGAGGAGTGGTTGAATACCTTATCAACTTTTCTGTTGGCTTACAGCCTACGCATCGTCAATCTCGATGAATTTCCAAACAGCCTTGTAAGATGCTGCCACTACACCACGGCTACTGCGACTACTACATAGTATTTTAATTTCAACAACCCTGCTCAGCATCAGTGTAACCGCGAGCAATGCATATCAGCGGTCCTAACAGTAGCGTTGTATTAAATACCTTTGACGCTAGCTTAAAGTGGCACGAGTATCGAGCCCGAACCCGCTGCAAGGTCGAAATTGGGCTTGATGCACGAAGGCTCAGCCCGCGCTGGGGCACCTCCAATTGGATCAGCCCCCGCCGAATTGATGTTCCTTTAGCATTAGCTGGCCAGCTTCATTTGGGGGCGGGCCTTTTCGTAGCGCCTCCCCGCCCGTCCCCCCAAGCACTTTCCAATTGCGCCTTCCCTCCATTGAGGATCGATGGTCAAAGCGCAACCGCTTGAGAAAGAAACCAGAGTGGAGAAGCTGGAGAGAACGGTCTTGCTTGACGCGCAAGATTTATGATAGAGGATGAAGCCAAGTGAGAGGCTTGGTGAGGAAGGTGTGCAGCGATCACTTGCTTGAAACGAGATAGCTGCAAATAAACCTTAATATCCTGGCCATGCCACGCGATGATCGACCTACGCCGTCGCCCAGCTTGGATGATCTCAATCAAGCAGCATCTTCTGGATGTTGGTACTTGGGGTCGAATAGAGCCTCCAACGCCTGGATGATTTGTCCATTCAACAAGAATGCTTTCCACCGGGTGTAAACGTACCTTTCACTTACTCGACTGCTGTGAACCATGTCTGGCTCGCCTCCCTTTACTGCCCCCTTTGGCGACGAGACCGTGTACCAAAAACGATGCTTGTATGCTTCGAACGCTGGGACGAGCTGACGCGGCGTATGCCCATGGCGCTGACCAAGTCGATGTTGAGGATTGTCGATTTGTCCAAAATATCCCGCTGCCGTGGACACGTTCCATACTAAAGTACGTACACAAGTAACGGTTCGGCACGAAGAAATCCCGTCAAGGTATACCCCTGTCGAGCCTCGACATGGGCGTCATCCCACACTCGAATAGTGGAGAAGGCAGAGAGGCACTTCCCGGTATAGCACACCATCAACGGCCGTGATTGGCTTCAACATCATCCTCGAGGCTGCTGCCGAAATCTGGTACACCAGCTTTGCCGCTCGTAATCTCCAAGCCTCAACAACAGCGGTGTGCAGAATGGTCTGCTGGTACATCGCAACACCGTCTCAGCTTGGACTAGTTGCAATGGTCATGTGGTTCAGTGACCGTGTCAAGGGGTTTCTCATCTGATTAGCAAAGGCAATCTTGGTAGCCTGAAAATGGCAGACGGCCGCGGGCTTTCTCTCCCGTTGTGCGCGAACTGGTGCTGCTTTGCCATTTGGGCAGCAAGTCAAGCAAGGTCTAATGCGTCCTAAGCGTGAGGTGCGGATCTGTCAGACGTGCTGCACAACATGGTTGCACTTTAGCGAGAGCAGGGATCGCTGAGGGCTGCCCCCCGCAGCAAAGGTGGTAGTCAGTCGCTCACGCATACCGTGTACTTGAAACTTGACGAGCGGCAGCAATAACGATATTCTGTTACATTCATAAAGACACAGGATGAGATACCACCGGCTATTCTTGCTGGATTGAAGCAGTGGCATCGACAACTCGCGGCAAACCTCGACCAATGTTTCAAGACGTATCTCAAGCTTACTGCATACCCCTCAAGCCCCATGCGCTATTCGGATGGATACGAGTAGCGGCCATCACCAATGCAGGATGCACGCCTGAAGACATGTAGTTCCACTGGTCGAGTCACACCGCATTGATACTGACAAGAGTGGGTGCAGTCTGGCCAAATAGCTTCAATTCGCCACGGCAGAAGAGTGCCGCGACTGCTGGATGGGTGTATTCGAGCAGATCTTGAGGTAGTGTGGTTGGTGCAGAACCTGTAGCATAGATCATGTCCTCAATTGTAACGCAGGTCGTTTATCGCGCATCCAACAGTTTCGGCTAAGACGATCAGCCCGTATATACGGCCCTGTAGGGAAGAAGCGGTGCGGGCTGGGCAAGTGGACGCGTTGGTTGGATCCCAACGCGACGGCTTCAGGCGAGATGCCTGGGAGCCATGTGGTCTTTGCTGAGGTCTCCAGCCGTGTTTGAGCGGGAACGGCAAGCTGCAGATGGAATGGTGGGGGCAGATATCATCCCGAGAAGCAGCCAGCACCACAGGGTAGCGCTTCGAGCATGCAACGTACACGCACAATATAAGGAAGTTCGCCCATTCGTTTCATGCCCACGAATGACGGGCAAGAAGCTTTTCGTCATGCGTCTTGTGATCTGATCACAATCCGCTCCCTAATCCCGACACGGTGCGCAAGGGCGAATGCTCCCAAATCACAACTGCCCTTGGTCGCCTGGCTGCGATTACAGCCGAGCACAGCCGTGTTATGGTTCCGATTCTGCACGTTGTCTCTACTATTATGTGACAATGATCTCCTTTGTTGGTGCGGCTCATCGACAGCGCTGTGTCAGCTGAAGCAGCGCTTGGATGGCGGCCTCTCTTCGGGCGCGTTCTCTTCGGTCCACCTCGGTGTCCAGCCCAAGGTCCCCCATCTCGCTTTGATTGCCGGTGGGAGACTTCATTGGCCTCGTAGACTGTACTACTGTGAACAGCGTGAGATACAAAGCATTTCTGAGGGAGGCGTGCCAAGCCGACTAAATAAGCGGCCCATAAGATGTGCTCAGGGATGACACAGACCGTGTCTCTCACAGTATCTCCGTTGGCGCCGCTTTTAGCCACGTATCCTTCGTCATGCCGGGCAAAACGAGCGACTCCTGGCCCGGTATCGCCACACAGGTCAGATGATCAGAAGTGTATGCGAGTCTAGCATAGAGTCCGCATGAATCCAAAGTATGATTTTGATGTGGAGACCAGCGGTCCGGAAGGGACAAATGGGCGGGCCGAACGTCTCGCTCGCAAAGTCAATATTCTAAGTATGCTCATGGAAACCGGGCACTTTGTGATATGACTACATAGTATGTATGACCTTGCGCCGACAACGTCAAAGCACGAGTGTTTTGGCAGCCAGCATGGCCGTCGATGAGGGGCGCACAGGGATCTGGGCGCTACAGTAAAGCCAACGCATCACGACTTGGAGAAGTGTGATATGCAGTGCTTCCGTACATCCGTTCCATGGACTTGCGATTGGGCCTTCGCCTTCGGAAAGCAGGGTATGCATTAGTGTGGTCAGTTAGCAAGAGATTGATATTAATGCATAGCTACGTATCCTGCAAAGGGACACCTGATCCGGGCGTGTCTTCGCTGCTCCTCAATACGCAATATTGTTGAGCTAGCCACGATGAGCAGAGAGGAATTCATTGACGAAGGTAGCACACTGTGTTCAAGTACATGAGTCAGTCATTCAGTGGGTGTGCTACTAGCTAGCAAGGAGAGAGTTGAATACAAGCGAACACTCTCCACGGTTTTCGCGCTGCAAGGGTCCATTGTCTTCAAAGCCGAGTGACCATGCCTTAAGGAGAGGATCTGGCGGTAGTAAAAAGCTAGGATGTCATATCAAGGCAAGGGGCAGAAGAGCAACACATAGGACCATTCACCGCCACGCGCCTCGAACCAAGGTAGTCCAGTCTATTCGATAGCTGGCATAAGACATCGAGGAGTGAATTGCAAAGATAAGATTACCAAGAGCATGAAAGGATCATCTCGAGGTCTCTAGTCGTCTGACAATCTGGCGTCCCGAGGGTGCAAAAATCCATGTGGCATGGGCGGATGGCCGAGGCGAGGTATGTACAGTAAAAGAAGGCTTTCATTGAGGACAAAGCGCGGAACTAAAGAAGCGATTGGTAGGCTCCAATGAGGAACTTGGTAGACTGAGAAGGCCGTTAGATACTTTTTCGCAGACCAGCAGCTGACCAGTTGACAGAGGGGAAACTCTTTCTTCGATTGCAATTCCATCTTGGAAAGAAACTTCTTCATTCTCTCCACCGGCATGCGATTGAGCAATGCTGTAGGGGTATTTTCGAACATTAGAGATTATCCAATTGGCAATCAGTACCCTGCTAGCTGTGCCGTTGGCGATGGAGCACCTTGCCAACATAGAAAGATCCTATAGCCATCGCGTTGGGTATCTCGAGTCTTTAAGGGCTGTTTACCCCTTCTTCCCTACAGACTTGCCTCCAACCGAAGCCCCTGATCTACCATCTCGACAGCTCATACAAACTCCCATCTTGCAAGCCTACCTACACTTTGCCCCGACTCACGCACAATACAGAGATTCTTCTCCCCACCTTTACCCTCTCTGATATCCTCTCCTATAACTTTCGCAACGGCGACGTTTCCAATAGCTTCGCACTTTCCTTGGCCAAGGTGATAATTACCAGTCGTAACAAAGCCAATCAAATCGATCTCGTCTGGAGCGCAGGGGTAAGCAGGATGTCCCGCTCCGATTGATCCTGTCCCAGCAGCTAATGTAGAAAGCGATGGAGCAAGCAGGCTTGCAGCCAAACCCTGAGCTCGCTCATGGGGGGCAGCGCCTTTTGGAAAACTCGGTCCTGGGCGAGCTTGACGAGGGTGTTTAGATGAGTTGGGTGGTAGAGCGAGCGCGACCCATCTCGCTCGAAGCTGGTTGTTCGTGCTCGGGAGGCGGTAGATTCGAGCATTGCGGGTTGGATGGCCCGTCGTAAGGAGGGTGAGATGGACGGGCGTAAGAGCTCCTGGCGGGATGGGTGCTGTCATAGGAAGCGGAGTGGGAAGATAATGAATGCTCAGCGGCGGTGTTAGAGTTTCCGTCTGCGGTTGCTCATGGCCTGAGCTTGAGGTGGAGGTCACATTTGTCTTACCTTTGTCTAAAACTCCCTTGGGAGCAGCTTTCGCTGAGTGTTCTGACGTGGCGTTTGGTTCACCACCCGCTTTAAGCGGCAGTGGTCCTTGAAATAGACGCTCCCAATCACAAGCCCAACCCATCCCGATTTCTCCTTTCTTGCCGTCTCCCAGATCGACGCTCTCCCATGCTGTTCGCTTGCCCTTAGGTCGCTTTTCCCACTCCTGCTTCCTCTTCTCCCTTCCTAATAGCTCCCACTCGTATCCTGCCTTCGTACCCGGGAAGTCTGCAGGATACCAGGGGTCACCGTTTTCGAAGGAGATCTGTCTTCTCTCTTGCAGACCACCGAAGCGAGGACTGCCACCTGAGGTGAGCGGGTAGTGCATGATTGAATACCAAACCGGGAGGACGCAGTCCCACGGTAGAAGCAGGGTCCATAAACCCTGGCCTGCAGTTGTTGGAGATCGTGATGCCATCAAAAGGATTGGGATTTTGGGATCCTTAGGAGATGGAAGTGGATATGTCCCAGGAAGCGCCTCGCTTTTGCGGCGATTGATTGATTTCTGGCTTGCCAGTTGACGAGAGGCTATGAGCCGTTTGTTGCGAACAAAGATATCAGGAGTGGTCTGGGTCTGGTCTGGTGGCCAAGATGAGATGAGCTCAAGTAGTGCATCATGATCTGTCGCAGCCTTGTGCCGCTGCACAGTTCTTGGTGGATGGTGGAGACGAGGATCAGAAACGCTGAATCCTAATATTGCATTTGCAGGCAACGAGGCCGGGTTTGTTATGGCGGCCAGTTGAGGCCACACTTTCTCAGGAGCGTCAAGATCAATCCATTCATCGTCTGCATTTGTCTCTCCGGTGGTCTCTTCGGCTGATGCAGAAGGGTCCATCGGATGTAGAGCCCCAATTAATGCTTCTGTAGACTCGGGCCCAATTATCTCGATGCTGCCTATCTCGAATCTCAAGTCTTCGACCATAGCCGCTGGTCGTTGGATCTTGGCAACTTTCAGGACCTCGTTCCATACTTGGAGAAACGCAGATGGGTGGACTCTGATGAGCAGTCTTCGTTTTGACTTCGTCCTCGGCTTGACTACTTGATTACATACAGCTTCTGTTCCTAGCTGTTCAGTGTGTTCCGATTGTGGGCGAGCTTCCGGTTTCTTGCTTGCCTCTCGTAGCAGATCATTCGTATTGGGACTCTCCGTGGGTGTGTCATCCATGCACCACATAACCCCAACCTTCGCGATCCATATGTTCTCTCCATCCCTTTCCCTGATCCATCCTTGCCAATCTCTCGTACCTCTTCTCCATTTGGCATGTCGCTTGCCTACTAGCAAACCCTCCTCCAGTCCAATACTTCTCAGCAGTCCCAGCAAACTGGTCTCGACTCCCTCGACTCCAATCGTACCCATGTAGCTCGAATCCCACGCCACACAGCCTCTCGAAGAAGCCGCTCCGTGTGTCGTTCTGTAGCATTTGTTTGTGGGCGTCAAGGGAATCGCGAATCTCCACAAAGGTTCTTGAGGCGGTGACATTTTTGCTCTCTTCGCGTGGTATAAATGCGTAGGAAGCCATGACTTGTGGATTTGGCGCTTCCGAAATCTTGCTGCAGGTTTTGCTGGTTTGGACAAGGTATCTTGCTTGAGCTTCGGTATGCGAGGAGCGCTCGAGACCACCGATTTGGGATCTGTCTCGCCCGGGTCCTGCTTCTTGGACTCATCGCGCTTCTTTTTGGTCAGAGCTCCCTGCTTTTTGAGTTCTTTTGCTTTATCCAGTCGTAATCTCTGGTGAGGCGTAGGCTTTCGTCTGCGCGAGGTCACGGTAGGAGTGTTATCGTCCCTCATCTTTACACTTGCAGCACCACATCAGCTACTATCTCGTCGAAGTGTTGTCCATTCAGCAGCCAGACTCACGCACCTCCTTCGCCGCTCTGGCTCTTAGCCTTTTTGGCACCCTTTTCACATTATGACTAGCAGTTCTTCTCCTCAGATCCTTAGGCACCTGCTGGAAAGCCCTTGAAGCCAAGATCTTCTTAGAATCTCCCATGCTCTTGCCCAGAGCCTTTATTTCAAATTCGCGTGCCTTTACGAACGCAGATACATCGAGATCGCCATTCTTGTTCAAAGCTTTGTCAGGAGTCTCCGTGAGAATGTTTCTGGCAATAGAGGTTTTGACGCGTTTGGCGGAGCGATGAATATCTGACGGTGGATTAGGATGCTTGCGCTTCAGAGGGGCAGAAACGCCAACAGAAGGCATCGTGGACAGCTTTCGGCCCAAAGTACCTTACTGCATTGGCGAGTGCGAAATCTGCTAGGATGGTTGTTGGCATGCCCTGAGGCCCTTTCGGCGTTAGCAGATTCGGGCTTGGCATGCTTGGCCACCGAGCCGCCTCACTGCGTCTCTTGCACCACGACTTCGGCTTTCGATATTCTATGTCAAAGGGAGAGATGAATAATCTTGCAAGTCGAGATTGTATGGTTTTCGCGGCATGTTGCCCATCAATCCGTTCTTGGCGAGACAGTCTCTTTTCTTCCCATGCACTCGGTCAGACTGACTTCGGCTCCCTTCATATCTATCGCTGCTTTCCGCCTGAGTTGTTGTTTTGGGGCTTTTTTACAGAAGCAGCATATAGCCGGAGGCGCATGCGTTGCTTGGTCGGCTGCTATCGACAATGCACGAGAATAGAATGTCAAAGATCGAAATCCCGCCGTAACGTGATGGCCAGATGGCTGCTCATATCGTTTCTGTAGTATTCTGTCGTTTAGTCCAATGCTTTCCGTTTGGGAGTCTGTGTTCTTGGTAGCCATCACTCACAGAGCCTATGCAGGTACGTAGTCTTGGAGACATGGCAAATTTCACAAGGCATGACTACCAAACGCTCCACAATGTCCCGTTTGGTGACCTCGGCTACAAATTCACTCTCCTAGACGAGTGATCGGACGAAGCGTAAAGACTTGGCCAGTGGGTTATGAATAAAATGGTGTGGCAAATCAGGACGCGGAAATAGTCGACTGGCACCTCAATCGTCTAAAAGCGAGACTTAAACATGCTTCTGTGGTACACAGCAGATCAACCTGGTATATTAGTGTCACTGCCCAGTCCGCACATTTCACGCACTGGAGTTCCAGACTATACAGATGAGCGAGTCGACCTAGTGGATGCAACCCAAAAAGCGTATAGTACGATCAAGTCGCTCGATCGCTATCATCTGGTCGCCCTCTGCCACAACTGCCAGAATTATCATTTCGAAGAATATACAGCCGGCACTGATACCTCCTAGTCTACAAAATACCGGTGAGCCACATTCTCTAGACCCTGCGGTCCGGTCTGTATCCTAATATGCCATACTCAGTACCGTGTACAACACCACTCGCGGCGACTGCGGCTGTGACATTTGCGTGGGCTTGAACAGGATTTGCAACCTCCCAGTACGCCTCGACATTGTTCGCAACTACAAAATCCAGCTCGGTATCCACAAACATCTTTGGGGTACACCGCAAACTTTTGAAAAACGAGATTTTTGCAGAGCCCAACAGCAGCGGAAGAAGTGGCGATGACAATGCTAAGCATCAATCATGGCGCCAAGGGCATCCTCATGTGTCTTCTCCCAACCACGAAGATAATGGTAGTCTAGCTAAAGGGCCTACAGGTACCTGCTCTCAATCCATCCCTGGAGCGGAGCTCGTCAATGATTTTGGAGCCAATAAGCGATTTACAGTCGATGTCAATGCGTGGCAACTTGGATACCACTTGCTCCTCAATGTTGCCGATCTGACACGCGAACCATAACGGGCACTGTCGCACTGAACCTCCCGACTGGGATTGAAGCATCGACTCTTGCTGCCAGTCTGTGGGGTAGCCAAGGGTAGAACATATTTCGTGGCCAGCTACAAGGGTCCGGAATGCCGCCACTTGGTACCGCTATCTTCATCTTGGGTCTCAAGACAAGCACAGCAACTGAATGAGTGGCTATAAGCTAGGCGAGTTGACGTCGTTGTTCAATCTGGGCGCAGCCAGGGACAAATATTGTAAGCAAATCGGAACAAATCTCTCACAACTCGGTCATATGTATACCATATGCAAGACTATTATTAGTTTGAGACGCCTTCTCGGGCACAATAAGAGATAGGTATTGCATTTGTAGGGGAACCAATGGCTTGACAACGGTAGCACGTCCAGGTGGGAAGCTGTGGATATTATTTGGGAGAAAAAGCGTGGGAAGAGTCTGCAATGCTATGGAGAACGCTGATCTCGAGAGGTTCATCAGGCTTCGGGAGAACGTAAATATTCGGGTCATAATGCTTGAGGGCTACTCAAAAGAAGCGTTCAGAAGGCTACGGCGTGGCGGGTGAATTGAGCCATCTTGCGATTTGATGACTACCCGGAGGTTACTCATAAGCCAGACTTGTCTAGTGAAGATGCACAGTCTTTACTTGGCTGATACGCTCAACTGTGGGCGACGTCCAACACGACGCTACGGATCCTATTGTATAACGTACTGGGACTAATCTTGCATACTTGAGCTGGCATTTGACTGGGAATATGCAAATCAGAGCGGGCGTCTGCGCAAAATCCACCAAATTCTGCTCACACTTCCAATCTTGGCCCTTGTCTATACCATCCTGCCAATGCTGTACTAATCAAGGCTCGCGATCCAACCCTTTAATTCCTACTTACTTGGGCTCAGTCGACTGCACTTCGATCCCAAACTTGTGAAGCTACCTATCTAATTTTCCAAATTGAGCGGCAGCTTTCCTTTCGGATACATAAGGTATTGTTCGGCCTCAATGAGTATGATACGGGCGCCCACGACTGAAATACCTTCGAGGACAAACCTAGCTCACGACACACGAGCCCCTAAGACCAGCCATGCTGTGTTTCTTAACGCGTTCTTTATGAGAGACTGAAAAGGTGACGTTCGACAGAGTCTCTCAACACCTTAGTGGAATACACGACGGTTTTTCGTACTTAGCATAGCGCGTTCGCTGAGTATACCTGGTGATTGTATGGGGCCTTGGTTAGCCTAGTATGACACATCGGCTGCGACTTGCTGTTGTCCCTACCGGAATGAGTGGTATATGGATCCCACGATTGTTCTTCCTCGCCCAATGGCGCCTAAGTATCAGCTCGGTTGAACACACCGTAGCTGTCATCAAAAAGATCTCTGGAGGATCCTCCGCTAGCGAATCGGGGGTTGTCATGGCGGAGGATGAGTCTGGAGATGACCAGATTGCTCCAGGTGGGTTGAAAGTGTGGTTGTGGGAAGGCAGTGGTGGAATTCACGTTATGAGTTCACTAGGCGGTTGAGTGATAGGAAGAGCAATGGCATCAGGGGACGGGTGCAGGGAGAGACCACTAGTGGGCTTCACGTTATTCTTTAGGTGTTGTGGATTGTTGACTTAGCATAACTGGAGTAATGTGGTAATACTAGAACGCATTCGAGAATTGAAAGGGGCGGGATTGTAATCGCGGTATTGCCGGAGTGTGACGTGCTAAGGTGTTGGTAAATTGAGGAACCGGTGCCAACTTCACAGGATGTGGTCGTAAGGCACTTTGAGGCTGTAGGTCCATTGATTGGGTATCGGCCATCGTGCTCATATTCCTGGGGCTAAACTGAACACTGTGCTTGATGAGCTCGACCTATGCATTAAGAAAGTTGAAAACAAAGCTATAAGCTAGGACGATGGAACTAAAGTTCCACTCGAAGTAAAGGATGAATGCGTTGCTAGTCAAGAGAAAAATACTTTAACATCTTAGGGAAACGCGTATAACGCTGCTAAGCGGGAGCACATAAACATCCGGTGGCTCCACATACGAACGAAGTTGACATAGTCCCCACTAAGAGGCAAGGCAATTCGACTTCCTGATTCGGGCTTCCCAGTAATAGAAAGTTCCAAATTATTGCTCAAAAATGTAATCGAATGATTGATAAAAACCTTTGTGGATGATTAGAAGCCGGACGTGAGTTTGTGAACTGATGCAGACGGGTGGATCAAAACTTCTCGACAATTTAGATACGAGGATAGCCATTTTTGATTAAAGAATCAATGAGAGCTAAGAATTTGAATTGTCACAAGTGAACTCCCTGCGGAACCGCCATCCCCAATCCATAGCCTCAACTTCAAATTCATCACCACGTGAATTTCGTTTGATTTGAGCCCAAGATACGACGCTTAGGTTTGAGGTGGTAGCCTCTCCGTCAGATACTTCTCCAAGTCTTCGATCTCCTTTGGGTTTGCTGAATGAGCTAATCCCTTGTAAGTACGCAAATCGACGGTCCAACCCATCTCTCTTAGCACTTTAGCAGTGTCTACTCCCCAGTCGTACTTCACCAATGGATCTGCATCTCCGTGGCCCATAAATATCGGCGTATCCTTGTTGGTGCTTTCTTCGGTGACGTAGTCTTTGATCTTGTCATGCAGGAGCAGGTAGCTTGACAAGCCAAAAATGCCTGCGAGCTTGTCGGGGCAGGTTATGCCAGTGAAAAGAGATATAGCCCCGCCTTGCGAAAAGCCCCCTTCATACAATCAACGTCTATGATTTTGAATCTTCGATGGGATAAGCACGTACCAAGAACGATTCGAGAAGACGGAATGCCCTTTTCTATTTCGGCTTTGACGAGCCCATTGAAGTATTCTCGAGATTTGAGGATACCCGGCTGATCGTGTGCTTGTGCTAGGTCGCTGAAGTTACGCTAGCAGATACATCAGCAACCAGATCATGCTCCAGTCTTCGTCGACTTGTTCACGCAGACGGACGCGCTGTCTCACAATGTCGTACCACCCTGGCATTTCCATCGCAAAATTCTTGAGTACCCATAAGCCTGTATTCCTTGTGGCAAAGGGTAACCAGCTTATTCTCCTAGGAGCGCCTCCTGAAGGGAATGCTGCAGGAATAGCATGCGGCTATGCTCGTACCACGGTGATCGGTATGTTTGGTGCGTTCGGGAAGATGAAGGCAACTTCAGGAAATTTCCCACGCTGTCTGAAGTTTTCAGCGATGGGCATCCTTCGTCAATCAGTAGAAGCCTCTAGAAGTCTTTTGGGAAGGAAGCGACTTCCTCATACCATCCTGCGCCACTACTATGAATCAGTCCAAGCTCTAGATCAACGCGCTCTGTCCTTACCTGTCCCCCAATCCATGAGCCCATATCACTGTTGCCGTATGCTTCCTTAAGGCAGGCAGAATCAGTGGCGCGGCCATTGTTGCGGGTTCCCTTTCAAGATAAGCTAGTTTAAGGTCTGTAATAAAAGTACATATCTGACCCTCGGACCGTGGAGCAGAGGATCTACAGCAGGGGTCTCCGCCCCGGATCTCGGTGTTTCAAAATCCCCGCCATTCGCTGACCAGACGTCACCATTGTAGCTACGCGCGGCAAAAGGACGCTTGGGAACATTGAATGCTTACTCTTTAGGCAACCCCCTTCTCGCCTTCTTGCTCGCATCTGTTCACCTTCCCACCATAACAATCATGAAGTTTATCAACCTTCTGCCGCTTGCGGCTCTCACGAGTGCCTTCGTCATCCCAGATGAACAGGTCATGAGTGAAGTGAAGATTGAATCCCACGGGAAAGCGAAGTCTTTGGTCAACAAGATACCCACCAAAGATCAAGCTATCACAGATTTCGAGAACACCTTTTCCAAGCTCATTGATACTTCCAAAAGCGCTTTCGATCAAACGATTGACTATGCGGCGGAGACCAGCGAGGAGATCTCCACCAAAGCACACGACACAGCCTTCGATGCTCAAGCCTGGCTAGAGGTAGGTGTTTCCTGGTCTTCCGAAAAGGTTCCGAATTCTGAAACATGGGTCGAGAGAATTTGCTCTCTCGCTCATGTGCCATTCATCCGGGTCTGAACGAGCATACTGACATCGAGACAATCATTAGTCTGCGGCCAATAAAGTCGAAGATCTCGGCAAACATGGCAAGCATGGTCATCATGGCCATTGCAAACCAAATCTCACCGTCTATGAGCTGATCGCCAAGAGCAAGTATACGACTAAGCTTGCTGCTCTGGTCAACGAATTCCCCGATGTCGTTGACCTGCTGAACGGCACCGCCGCAAATTACACGGTAAATTATAGCTCAATTAATGTCATTATGCCACTGTCCAACAGGTGGCCTCAGCTCTAACAAGGATATGCTGATATCATCAAGGTCTTCGCCCCCACCGATTCGGCGTTTGAGAAGATCCCAGAACACGCACCCAAGCCATCCAAGGAGGACCTGAAGAAGATTCTATTGTATCACGTCTCAGAAGAATTTTTCCCAGCAGGTCGCGTCCTGGTGACCCACACCATCCCATCTCTACTTTCAGTCGAAACGCTTGGCATTGGACCACAGCGCTTAGGCACTGAAATCAGTCTCAAAGGCTTGACCGTGAACTTCTACAGTCGCATTGTGGCCATTGATATAGTGAGTCTTTCTTTCTCTTCTTCCTTGATTAAGCTGACAAACTAGTTCGGCACAAACGGCGTTATCCATGGCGTCGATAGCCTCCTTATCCCTCCCCCAAAATCTGCCGACATCATTCAATTTCTTCCAGGCGAATTCAGCACCCTCGAACTCGGTCTCACGAAGACTGGCCTTTTTAAAGCCATCAACGACACCTCGACCCATCTCGGCGGGACAATCTTTGCACCATCCAACTTCGCGTTCCAGAAGCTCGGTGCTAGAGTCAACGGTTTCCTCTTCAGCAAGTATGGTCAGAAGTATCTCAAGGCACTCTTGAAGTACCACGTCGTTCCCAATCAGACGTTGTACTCCGATGCCTTCTACAAGTCCGAGTCCACAGATGTTGAGGAGAATGGTATTCCCAAGGGATACTTCCACGTCTGTGCAACCTGAATCCGCTTCGTCTGATCACATGCTGAACATGTCATGCAGATTGACCTAAAAACTCTCTTGGAAGATAAGTCGCTCAGCATCGATGTAGGCCGATATGGCCGCTTCATCCAAATAAAGATCAATGGCTTTTCCACCGTCACAATCGAAGACGGTATTGCTGCCGATGGGGTCATCCAGGTGGTGAGCAATGTTCTCATCCCACCTAAGGCGATCGATCGCGGCTTGCAACAGTGGAACGGTGAGGATTTGACTGTGGAGGACCTCAAAGAGAGACTCGAACCCTTGGTGACTGGAGGAGAATCACTGGAGCTGTAGAAAAGCGAGCCATGACCATGGACATCTGTGGATAGCAAATACGACGAAGGATATGAAGATATGTGGAAGAGGCAGATTGGGAATGTACATATCAACTCTAGGATAGGTCATGGAGCACAGCAGAAAATGTAAAATCAACAGCAAAGGCTTCATATATTCACTCCTTACACTTCATCGTCCAAGGTGGTGGTACGACATCCTAGCATGCTGTCCATTTGTTGGCGACGACGGTGACTTGGTATTCACCGGCTTGCTCTACAAGCTGTATCAACCTAGACACTAAACCTCAAACACACGCAGCCAAGCAGGAAACCGAGCAGGTAACGATTCGGTCTTCCCAAAAACCGACACGGGTCATCTAGCACACGTATCATTAGTGTTAGTACGGTAATCTTGCTCAGAAGGTTGAGCTTCAAGTAGGCATGTATGAGCATCGTCGGCAGCTTCGTCGCTTCGCTGTGTGAAGGTGGTCGCTATATGCCCCTCATTATCTTGCCACAGGTTCGAAGCGCTGGCTGGCAGAGGTGATTAGAATCTTTGACATGCCATTGTGGTAACCCTGTCGATAATGTGGAAGCTCGTAGTCTGCCGTCGAGCTTGGAGTTATTGAGGTAGATATTCTACGTCACATACTGACAAGAGAGAACTGGCAGGTATTCGCTTGGGCGTGGATCAGGCTACCCCACCAAAGGCTGACTAAACGAGCGTCTAAGTACTTTAGGCTGTCGAGAATGTGAATCGGTCCATAATCACAGCCTACTAGTCGATCTCGTGCTTCTTACTCTGCTTCTTTCAACCTAACGAAGGGATCTGTGAAGATTGTACCAGCGTCGCTCAGTGGCTGTCGTGTCCAACACCAACAATGGCAGCTCTGAAGAGTGGGGACAAATTCCCGGAAGGCGTCGAATTCTCGTATGCTATGTCTAAACCTCTTCTGGCCAGCTACATGGCACTGGCTGATCTGTGACGTGATGCTCAAGCTGGATTCCATACACAGAAGAGAAGGATTCGATCACGTCGTGTGGTAATCCCCAGCAGTACAACGCGAGCAAGGAGTTCGCGAACAAGAAGGTCGTCCTGTTTGCTGTCCCCGGCGCATTCACTCCCGGCTGCTCTGTTCGTCATCTTCCCGGGTATATTGAGCATCTCAACGACCTCAAGGAGAAGGGTGTGGATCTAGTGATTGTGATCGCTATGAACGATGCCTTCGTTATGAGTGCATGGAGCAAGGCGAACGGAATCAAGAACGATGCCATCGTGGGTCTAGCCTGCTCTTTGTATCATTCACTGCTAACAACATTGCAGATGTTCATGTCAGATCCTGGGATTGCGTTTTCGAAGAGTATAGGCTGGACAAAAGGACCCGAGCGAACTGGGCGGTATGCCATCGTCATTGACCATGGGAAGATCGTGTACGCGGAGAACGAGCCTGGTGGGGATGTTACGGTATGTCTCAAGAGTGTAAGGGGGTAGGCATAGTGTTAGAGCTAACATTGCACTGCTAGGTCTCGAGTGCTGAAGCGGTCCTTTCGAAGCTCTGAAGAGGCACCACGAGGTCGCACGATGTTGGCTTGGTTGACTCGGCTCTGTGGAGGCCATTGGCGTAATGCTGCTGGCCTGTCAATGTGCACATCCATGACTTGTAGCTCGTTCATGATTGACCGAGGAGTGCTCCAGGGAGCCAAATATAGACTATGAAATGCAGTTGCTTTTTCTATGAATAACAGATATATCATAGACGGGTCAACGACACGGAAAGAATGACGCGATTGAACCATCATCTTATATCGATGTCAGGTCAAGTAGAAGATGATGGCGCAGAGAAAGCCGTAGTTCTAGTAGCTTTGTTATTGCCGGCGCCGGGGTCTTCGTCCGGGTCACAGGTCGGCCAGGGTCAGTTTTTTCTCGGCCAGGGTCAACGCATAGGCGGTTCGGAGGGGTTAAACGCTAGTACTCAGCATATACGACGACCTCATCCGGGTTTAAATTAAATTAGCTTAGGCATATATAGTGCTTATACTGCATATACATACTTTAGTATAAACTCTCTAGTCTAGATAATGTATATACTAAGTATAAGTAGTAATTTTAGGGAGTAAGAAAATCCTTAGGTAGAGATTTCGCGTCTAGGCCCCGGCGGTCTTTATTCTTTAGAGGAAACCTTATTAAGGGTCAAACGCTTATACTTAGCACATGCGCGGACTTATCTAGGGTAAATACGCGAAATAGACCCTGGCCGAGAAAAAACTAACCCTAGCCGACCTGTAAGCCCATCTTCGTCCCCGCGCAACCACTCCTCCATTGTCGAGGACTATCAACGTTCGATGAGCAAGCCACGGTGATCCTTCTGGATTGCAATCATAATGTTTCGCTTCGTGGGTCTACCAAAAGCAGATGAGATACTATTCGACAGCAACGATCTAATACGTTCTATAGCACAAGTCCCTCGATATCATAACCCTCTTCCACAAACCCTCCGTCCCTGCCTCCGTCCGCGTCCTCACTCTCCTCAAGCAAATCTCCGCCAATGCTTCCGAAACCGCAACAGAGGATCAGGCTGGGGACCACTCGCTTCAGAACAAGGCCCAGCGGACGGAATTCCAGTTGAATGTCACGGAAGATCCACCTACTGGTGATCAACTGAGGACCATCATCGAGTATACTGGTGATCGGAAAGCGGGTCAGATTGTGGAAGGGGCAAGAGACGCACCGGATGCGATCAGTAGGTTGACAAAAGACATCAAGAAATTCAAAGCGCCAGTTGTGGGTCGATCGTGCACCTAGCTCCGCCGAAAACGATGCTGATGAAATGACAGACCGTGGATTGGAATAATGGCAGAGCAGGTAGTTTTGAAGCTGGCCAAGTTCGACGCTGAGTATACTGACTTTGCCTTTAGTGGTGGGAGACAACAGATCCGAAATTATGATGATGATCTCCGATTTACAACAGGGGACCAAAAAGGTGTAGGACGGGGGCTGCTGCATTGCTAGGGAGAATGGGTGCTCTTCGATTTGTGCTAACTTACTGGAGACCTCATGGGTTCAAGGCATTCTCAGGTGACTCTAGCATCGCACGATCGCAGCACCTGGGCGCTTGAAGCCTTCTGTGACAGAATACCGCTTGGATTTTCCCAAGCATCTCAGATTGAGCTGCTCTTTACACTTTCTAACCCTTCGTCTATCAGTACCGAAACCCTTTATAACATACCTGCCTTGCAATGAACCTAAGAAGATGTATATGACATTTCAAACAAAGGACCAGTACGCACAGCACACCTTCGAGACAGTGTGAAACCATCATCCTGGGCCAAAGTTCGGATGAATGTTCAATTGAGTCCTGGAAATTGTAGTGGATGTGCACCAATGATCTTTGCTACCCCGAACAAGAAATCCGACAAGAATATTACGATAACCCCAAGTGACTCGAGCTACCATTGTGTTTTGAGAAAAGTGAGGGTTCAAAACTTCCATCTGGTTCTTGTTCCAGAAACAGCAACCACGTGCAAGATCACATCCGCTCCTTCATCTTTCGTCCATGCAGCTGCTAAGTCTCACAACATCCAAGAGGTTCCAATCTCTTGGATTATGAAACTTGCCATCATGTGCGTTTGCTTCTGATACTGTCAACACGTGGTTCCATCGGACCGTCAACACGACCTGCTTGAAGCACATCTTTCTCACAACTTGCACACGCTTCTGAACATCACTATGGCCTATCCTCGAGCCTACGCGTCTTCGGGCATGGCCATCTTCTCTACACGAGCTGGTCGGCACTGTCAACGCCGACATATCCCAGGCATGAGCCTCGTCATAAGATCAGATCCAAACGATGATCGAGACACGATGGCAGCAAGGCTCCAGTCCCAGTTCCCTGCGATCTGTAGAAACATCATAACGTTCGACCACCGTGATGGCGACTATGTTAGCGACTATTTCGATGATTATGATCAACAAGTACAGGGTACAGAATTTCTTCGTGCAGTGCTCGTACACATCGCCCAGAGCAATGCTATGAGAGCCAGAGAAGTCCAAGACTTGCTCAGCCGCTGGATGGCAACCAACACGGAAGCCTTCGCACTCTTGGGTCCCGAGCATCTTGTTGAGCATGTGTTTACCAGGGAAGACATTGAACAATATGAGATGGGATTACTGGAAGAAACATTGAGACAAATTCAGCACGCAGCAGCCCTTCGAGACGAAGTAAGTCTTCAAGAGCAATACCAACCCGTGCTTCATGAGGCTCGGGGATCTATCTTCTCTCAAGCGCCAATGTTCACTAACATTCCACCACAGCAACCTCATATTTCGACTCCACGAGTGACATCAAATCAAGAGAAGTCCCAGGTCCGGCAACGGCAAGGGCCAGCACGTCAGATTCCACCTTTTATGAACCAATTTCCTATCCCGCGAGGCCGCTACCCTCAGCAACGACTCACTCCGTCTACAGAGGTCCTGGAGAATATTCACCCAGGAAGTACAAACCGTGGGGACTTTCACAGTGATCCTACCATGAACACTTTCAATTTACCTCACATAGACTACAACGTGGCTATCCCCTCTCAGGGTCTTTCCGGTCCCTTTAGCTATGCGTCTCTGCCTCGCGTTTCACTTTCAGAGCGTCAACGAGTCCACAACCCTGGTGCACAGCCCAGAGGTAAGAAGAACCCTGCCAAAAAGTCCTCTGATGATGCTCGTAAAGCTGTTCATGGAGGAAGCAGCCGCCGTCACTCGTCAATATGCAGATCATCTGATTATTTCGGTGTTCCCCATTTGGCCGAATCACCAACATACATAGACACACTGCCCGAAGACCAAGTTTCGAACTTGCAGATTGGTCCAGCATTTCGGGGTGGCGTCCATGTTAGTGGCCCCATGACCAATGCACTTCTAGACCAAGCTGAGGGGGTCATGGTACAAGATGGCCCTCTTCGGGTAGCGGACTCCGATCATGGTCCACAGAGACCACATCGTCCAACCCAAGCTCAGGGATCGAATTTGCAAACTCTGGATCCCCACATTTGTGGACGCCAGACACCAAATGTTCACCTTGCATCTCAAGATCTTGTCAATCTGACGGCTAATGATGATCGCTGGCCTCGACATCCGTTCGAGGGTGATCACGGTCAGCTTCAACCTGAGCAAGCGCTTATACACATCGAAACTCGTGCAAGCCAGCGAATGGAGCCCGATTATTTGATTGGAAACAGAATCTATGTTGGAAACATACCTATAGCTTTCAACAGAGCTATGATTGAAGGGTTGCTAAAGCCTTGCCGGGGGCTTCAAAGCTTTGTTGGGCCGAGGATAAAATCACAAAAGAGTAACGTATACACATATGTCTTTGCTTAGTACGTACAATTTGATAGCAAACATCATGTCCGTCGTACTAACTACGTTGATCAGTTTCTCTGCCCAGAATGAGGCGGAAGAAGCTTTGGCTCGCCTACCCCAGACCCATTTTAAATGTTTAGGCGAACGAAATTTTCTTAGGACCAGCTGGCCTATAAAATACGAGCCAAATCGACCTCAAAATCAGAATATTTCCGATGCAAGGCTAGAACAGGCAACGCGACACACTTCTCCAACAACAACACGCAAGGGTAAAGCTTCTGATGAATCTGTCATAGGCGAAGCCAGTGAAGAGATAACATATTGTCGGGAGGGATCAGTGAATTCTGCAGTGGTTGGGGAAACGGAGGAAAGAGGGGAATCAGGCACCACCGTGGCGGAATCCATCAATCCTCCTGACCTCGTTTCAATTCAGACTCCAGGTATGGCGGCTCCCAGGTTTGATTCTGTGACCCCGACGGGCGTGAGCACACCCACAGGCATATCTTCCAATTCTGCTACGGTGTCGCCCGAGGATCATGACTTGGCCGCAGCATACGATAAGCCTGCAGGTCAAGCTAACCAAAGCGACAAGCCACTTCCCCCTCAATTCGCTCCACACAATATGGGTCCGTCTACTGTTGACGGCACCAGCGATCCAGCTCATGTTGCCAAACCGACGGACCATATGGAACAAGAGCCTTATGGGTCTAATCCCAGACAGCCCGATAATAATACAAAATCACCAACGACGGCCACGAAAAAGGTCAAGAAGAGTAACCAGAAATCCAAATCCTCAAACAAGCCACAGAATATCAAGGAGACACAACATTGTGGGGCTGTGTCGCTTCCAGAGAACACCAAACCAACGGGAACGACAAAGGCAGAGACAATGTCGGTAGCCAGTGCTTTTTTAGCGGAGGCGGCACATCCATATTCTGAGGATGTTGCCGTAGAAGCTCGCAATGCAGAGGTCGAAGCAACAAAGTGTGTGGTTAATCTGGATACCCCACTTCCTATTACTACACCACCCAAGGCTCAGCTGCTCACGAGCTCATCGATCTTGACGACAATGCCCAAGAAAGCGACTCTTCCAGCTTGGCCAGAATCCAAGAAAACGGCGTCGGCACCTATCACTGGTTCCCCTGAGAAGGCCAGTCCCACTGATTCGGACACAGAGGCAGGGCCCGTTGTAAAGCCTCTCAGCAACGGCGCGCCAATACGCGGGAAGCAGCAGGCAGTCGGCACCGTGAACGGATCCAAATCAGCGTCAACTGCACTTGGATCGTCGCCAGAAGAAGAGCAGGACTTTGTACCGCAGGTTATGAGTCGAGACGGCAGTACTTCTACCAATTTCGAGGACAGTGGGGAATCGTTTTATCAGCTTTCTACCGCACCCACATCGTACTTGCAGACTGAACGCTCCAACAGTCTCGCAGACGGATCACGGACGAGCACAACCCACTCAAACGAGGCATCCCCAACCACACAGACACGAAGCGCCGGTGTCGATCCAGAGCATTTGCGTAGTATACTTCAGACTGACCTCAAGCCTACTATCGACGCTGGGCCCATCATTGAGCTGAGCGACAACAAGGTCGATGGGGAGAGCCGGAAAGAACTTGCGCCTGACACGTCAATCTCCTCGCCAAAGTCGCTGCACAAGACTACCTTCTTACGACAGCGAATTTCGGCCGAGATGATTGCTGTTGATGCAGACACGAAGAATTTTGTGGCACCATTTCTGGACAAAGCGCTCCAAGGCCCAGCGGTAGCTACGTCGCCTCACATCTTGGCATCAGCTATCGATCCCGCTGAGCCACGGGGCCCGGACCGTGAGCAGGGGCCCGTGATTCCGGTACGGTCAAGTTCTTTGCCACGGCTGAACTCTCTGACCGTAGACCCAGCTCCAGTCCTGACACGTCACAAGAAGAAAAACTCAAGGACCCCGAAACATCATGTACCTGCAGAAGAGAAAGGCGGAAGCTCGGGATCAAAGCAAACGGCAGATCTCGCCGAGGAGCAGCCCATCGACGTGGGATTGGCTGCAAGTGAACAGACGAAGCCACCTTCATCAAATCTAGATGCAAAGCCCAAGCAGAGTCAGCCCTCGAAGCCAAGGAGCGAGGAGTTTGAAGGTGCTCCAAGCCTGACAATAAAGCCCGGGTTGGGCACACCGTCTCCCACGAAGTTGAGCAAACTTCCGGAGCCCGAGACCCCTTTCAGACTTGATGGTGAAGCACCGTCGACAGCTGCGAGACGTCGCCGACAGCACAATAGCCGAGAGGTTCATACTTCTCCAGGATATGGTATCGTAGTGCAGTCAGATCCTAGCCAGCGATGTGTTGAGATTGGATTTTCCCATGTGGAAAAGAATGCTACTAATTCGTCACAAGAGCTGAGAAGAGTTATGGAAGAAGCAGGCTATCTGACCTCCGTGGCCCCGACCAGTGCCTTTCATTTCGTTATCAAGGATCCGATCCTGGCTCGGCTTGGGGACCTTTTCGAACAACAGGAACGGAGTAAATTGAGCGAACTAAAAGATGACAAAATCCAATTCAGCGAAAATGGTAAAACCTTCATGATGGACCGAGCTGAGATGCAAAAGCAGATAGAAACGCGGGCCTTTCTTGAAAAAGCAGCAGCTGGTAAACGTCTTCAAGAAGGCTTGCCTCTTCGCACACCGACCAAGGACAATAAGGGCAAAGGCAAGGCAGGCGAAAATGATCCAATCATCAAGGCGCTATGCGATCGTATTGAAAAGATCGCGCTGCATAGTATTCTGGTGAAAGCAACCCGTGGCGAACGAGAAGTCAGAGACTCACACGAGGATCGAATAGCCAAGGAAGCTAGAATTCTACTTGATACCTCACCAACACACCGCTCGTCCAAGAAATACTCAATGGAGTGGGCCAACAAGGCCGAGCGATTTATCAAAGGTAGTAAAACGCCAGATGTTTCTCTACTTTCGACCCCAACGCGCAAGTCCAAGACTGGCAATGTCCACGAATCCAGCGAGTCCCTGGTGAAGTCCTTACACAAGCAAGGGAAGCTCCCCGAGGGAAGTCCGGTAGTAACAGCTAAGCCTGGGTTCAAGACAGCAGTCATCAAGCTGAAGCCTGGAGAGGATGCATCTCAAACTGCGGCAGACCATCTTACCAATCCAGACGCACTTTTCGGCACTGGTGAGGTGAAGTTGTCAAGTCTCGAAGAGATTTATGCAGCTTTTGCAAAGCCAGGGGGAGCAATGACACTATTATCGTCTGAAGAACGGCAAGCGCGGGTCTCTGCCCAGAGCGAGCCTTTGGAGAAGAAAGCCGTGGGGTACTGGAATCAGAACAGCGGGTTCAAGGACTCTGACATGCAGGACGAATTACGGGATGAGGGTAGTGATGGGGGTGTGGTTCGAAGTCAACACGAAGACGGAGTAAGTGCTTCACAATCTCATGACTCTTCCAGAAAGTTGCCACAAACACAAGACACCGGCACATCGAGAAAGCCAGAAATGGATCAGATACCTTCAATGCGCACAAGCCGGGATCAATGCGAAGAAGCTCCTAGGCATAATTGTGACAAGTCCGACATGTTCGCAGGGGTGGCCACGGAAGCTCGTGCCGATGGCCAACAAGTGGACGAGCTTGCTTGCAGCCCAAGCACCGTCACTGGAGACTATTCGGATGCTGAAGCCAAAGAAGAGACATCGGTCTTGGGTAGCGAAAGTGGCGACACTGCCGAAAGTCGCCAAACCGACGCTGAATATCCCGTCTTACCTCGTGGCCGTAGTAGCCATGTGAAGGGCGGTGAGAGTAGAGCTCCTTCGAAAGGAGGATACGCGGCCGCTGCCCGGAAGAGCGTTGATGAAAAGTGTGAGAATGAGGCGATTGGGGAAAAGAAGCAGGGGAAAATGAACATAAAGGAGGATCCATGGGCTCCCGAGGATGTGTGGGGTCCCGGCAAGAGTGACCAGAAGAGCCCTGCGGTTAATAGGGGTTATGCCAGGAGGGGGGGTGGATGAGGGATTGTTTGTACTATGGATGCGTGGATGATTGGAAAGGACACCCGGTGAGTTGGAAAAGAGACCCGCGATGGCATATGAATAGGTGTCGGGGAGAACCAGAATAATCGTACGATTGGATGGCATCTGACCCACTTGTAGACCATTAGGCTTAATCGATTGATGCTCGAAAAAAGATTACACGCAGTATCTATCCCATTTCCTGGCGACCCGCGTCCTAAATTCATACCCCCCGGTGTTCTTTCGACGAATGGTCGTCCCGAGGGAAAATTGTTCCAGAACCCATGCCATCTAAGGCATTACGCAGTTCGAACTCAGCGTGCCCCGGACATTACGACGCAGCCAAACCAACGGATATTCTTGAGCAGCTCCGATTCATAGTGAGACGTGTTCTAATGGCACAATTGAATGAATGCAATGATTGCTACCTACCTGATGTATGCTAATCGCCACGCTTCGCCAAGCTTCTGAGGGATTTCATGATTCCATCCATTTCATTTCTCGTATGCATGATCCATTAGCCCGCCTAGTCCGAATTCACACAGGAGAAGAGTCAAATGAACTCGGATGACGCATTGCGAGTCTGTTTTCTTTGTAATACAGATACCGAAGTAAAAAAGACAAGCGACCAGGCTTTCAGAAAATGGTACCGAAAGAGCCGTCTGTTGGCAGAGCTTTGCGCGGACTGGCCGGCTTGCTGCTGTTGGGGTCGACGGCAGCTTTACGATGTCTATGTCATGAAGTCAGCTCTTATTTGTATTGAATGGAAGGACGATGGACAAAGGATGAGAGCCATACCGAAAGGTGAACCCAACAAATAATCCCTTCCCCATCTTCTCATCCCTATCCGCCATATTCTCAAGCGCCGTCTGTTTATCATGCACCTCTTTATACTTGGCCATATCCGCTTCGTTGCTGAAGTCATCGAAATACCCAGCATCAGTCTCGCCATCCAACTCCGGTACGAACGGCGCGCGCTGTTCTCGCAATTTCGACCAATCGACTTCAGCAAAGTAGACATGCTTGTATATCTCGTTGATGCTTCGGAAACGTTGCTTCTTTGAGTTGACGCAGCGCTGGATCAAGTCCCACGTACGAGCTGAAAGGAAGTAGTTCGGGTCTTCGAACTTGGGTTTCTTGAGTACTTTGTCCCAATTGCGGAGGTTCTGCCATGTTTCGTCCACTGTGGAGCCTGCGAAGGGTGGGTAGCCTGAGAGAGCTTCAAAGAGCATGCAGCCAAGGGACCAATAGTCGACTGTAAAATCGTATTGCTCGCCTTTGAGGACTTCAGGCGCCATGTAATCGGGCGAGCCAACGATGGACTTTGCATAATTGACCTCGCGGTCACGTAGGGAGCGATAACCATCCCTGCGTTCGGCAACTGAACGCTGTTCCATTGGGTTGACGAAGGGGGCAGAGAGCTGGCCCACTTCTTCGAGCTTGATGCGCATAGATTCGAACTTTTGGGGCGAAAGCATGCCAGCTGCGAGCCCGAAGTCCGTGAGCTTGACATGGCCGGTAGAGTCGATGAGAAAATTCTCGGGCTTGAGATCGCGATGGATATAGCCGAGTTGGTGAAGTGCATCCACGCAGCAGAACATCTCAGCGACGTAGAAGCGAGAATGTCGGTTGTGGAGGACTCCAGTATTATTCAGAAGGGTGCGGAAATCACCTCCAGGGACGTATTCCTGAAGAGTATATTAGCTTGTGCCTCGTTGCTAGTACATGGCCGGCTTACCATTGCAAGGTAAATACTCTTCTCATCTTGAAATGCGTAGAGTAATTTCACCAGCCACTCGCTCTTCGCTGCAGTCAAGATGTCTCTCTCTGTCAAGATGTGCCTAACCTCGTCTAGCTTGAATAGCAATTTCTTGCTCATGACTTTCAAGGCGCACACCTCCCTCGTATCTTTTTTTGCTGCCAGATAAACCTGTCCGTAGCCGCCTTGCCCAACTTGAGTGAGGATTTGGAAATCACCGTGGCGAAGTCTTGTTCGGCGCTTCCGCAGATTTGCTCGCTCTCTGCCGAGGTATTTATGCCATGCTGCTTCGTATTCCTCGGAGGGTGTGGCTGGAGGTGCAGGATATTGGGAGTTAAAGAGCTCCTCGCGACTCTGTCGATGGTGTACATAGCTTAGGAGATCGAAGTAGTGGTCCAAAAAGTCTGGCGCACATTAGTCACGATATTGAGAGTACGAGCTTTGGGAATGGTACAAAGCTGGGTAACGTTTGCCAGACGTTTGACTTTGGGCAATTGCAGCTTCTCCAACTCTTCTGCAGTCAGACCACGCTGGGGATTGTATCGCGCGTTCGCTCCATCTGTGTCTCTGGCTTGGTACGGCTCTTGACGAGACACTGCCGCCTGATTTGGAGTTGCCGGCTTCGACGACCGAAGCCCCGGCGGCGTGTTTTCTTTACCTTGCTTTCGAGTAGGGCTACCTGGCGCTAGGCTGTATTCTGAGCGATTGATGTTGGCGTCCAAGCTCTCGTCGAACGCTTGTCTGCCGCCTTTGTTGGGCGAGCCTTGACTTAGCTGTTGTCTTCCGAGCTTGACTGGACTGCCTTGATTGATCTTCATAGCACTATCGAAGGCATCAGGAAGGTCATTGGCCCCTGGCGGCAATTTGTTTTTGCTCGGACTGCCCTGAGGAGTGGCATATGGAGATGTGAAGCCGACGGCCGTAGGTGTATGGGGTGCCTCATATATGTCGTTCCCAGATCGGGTGTGCAGAAGAGGTGGTGGCATCGGCATGGTGAGATTGGGCTTGCCTTTGCCCAGAGGGGACGGAGGTGGTGCGGTGGAAGTCATGTTGGCACCGGCGGAGCGAGGGATGGCCCTTTAGTGGGTTTGGGAAGCTGCGTTGCTGAACACTCCAGATTGATCGTTGTTTCAGCTCAAGATATGCATTCCTGTATGAAACGGAGTGCAATCTTGGGAAAACTACTTGGGCAGTCAATGACCGTCTACCATTGCCATTGAATCTTGGAACGATATTGATTAACAGTAGCGGCAGCGGGGGGCGGCAGCTAGAACTAGCCTCGATATCGCTTAGTCTCATCGTCTCGACAACACTCGACCACACTCGAATCATAGTACCTCACTTCGACACTTCACCTTTGGTGGCTACAATCGATGATTAGGCATCAAGGACTCACTACCGCTCTGTTTGATTTGCAGACTGGGGCTCACCACACAGGCCATAGCAATGGACCAATCCGGGATCTCGGATGTAAAAGTTCGACAACAATAGGCAGTATCCTCTTAGGGCTCAACGACTATCGATGTCGATGTTGTGGTTTGCAGAACTTCTTTCAACGAAGGAGGATTTCAATAACACGCGCTCCCTTGTCCATAGAGCACCTAACGAAGCCCAATGCATTACCTCAAGACCTCCACCCGTCCAGGCATGACCGATGTCTTGCCTCCTGTAATATCTACTCTTAGATTAGCCAAGCAGAGCATCCCGGAATGTCCTGAGGATATTTGCATATGATTTCAAGGCTTGTGCTGAGCCATGAAGCCAACGCGACAGCAGATGAATTGAATGTGAAAATCCCCTATCCCAGGTGAAGCATCTGCTTGGGATGCTCTGGTGAGTTCAAGTGAGTAATTGGTCATCATCTCCGTATCTTGTTAAGTTGTAAAGAGCATAGAGGCGCTACCTCGATCACGCGTGAACGTCCGTCGGGTTTTGCTGCATTCCCTCAATTAGTCAGAAACCATAACGCGTTATGTCTTCCATCAAATATATCGCCGACTTGGTTTCTTTGTAGGACTGAAGCTCAGCCTCCTCACTGTTCACTGCATATCTGGAAGGTGGAACACAAGGAAACGTGTTCGTTATACCTGCCAATAGGCAGCCTTAAGCGCATTCAGCCATACACCACTGAATGCGGACGCGATGTTCTACAGCCACGAAAGTACGCCTGTCGGCCATGCCATCAATTGTGACACACTGCTGACACTCCTCCAGTCCTTACATCTCGGAAAGGAGGCGTGGCTACGGTCTGGTGTGTAATCCACGATTGTATCGTGCTCAAAAGTCGGCCAGCTGATATCCAACAGGCTGGTTGCTACCCTCGGGTCCAAATCGAACCTGAAGAAGGTCAACCGAAGAGCCATCCTTGATGTCAATGTCCCTGCAACATGCCGAATCATCATCGAACCGGAGGCGCCAATGGCATTGAGATTGCAGAGCAACTTACTGTAAGCTAATATTGCCTGACCGGTCTTGATGCTTGCTTATGCATGTCTTTTGTCCCAGCTATGGTGTCTCTCGCGTCTTCTCCCAACAATGCGGCTACATCCTGTCCGATGCGGAACATTTCCAGGCAAACATGCGAGCATTCATCAAGGCTATCAAGACTTCAGATCTAGACCCTAATGCTGGAAGAGCGCGGTAAGTCCATGCAGCTTACAGTATGAACGTTACTAAAGGACCCCACAGCCGCGATCAGCTCGTACTGGAAGATGACCCTGCCTTCCTGCCTGACTTCGCTCTGCCAGGCCTTGACATTGGTCTCTCCGCGCTCGACATATCGACCGATGCCTCTTCCCGCCGGTCAAGCATTCTGTCACCTCATTCACAGCGCTCTAGTCTATCAAGCCACGCGGACGGCGATGAGTCCATGTTGGGTCTCGTTATACCAACTTCTGACAGTGTGGGTGCTGGAGATCTTGGTGGATTCATGCTACCTGAAGGAAACGTGAGCTCAGCCCAACGTAGTGCGCAGCTCGGACGAGTCCTGGATGATGATGACGAGGGTTTCAACATCGACCCAGGCTTCACCATTGACGCTGAGGGCAACGTGATCGAAGAGCGTACGGCGGAACCCCTTCCAGGTGCCGTTCCCTCTGGAGCTGTACGACTTGGTGCCGACTTTGCAGCGAGTGGCCGTATGCGTCAAGAGCTTATGGAAGGATTTCAGGCTGGTCAGTATGAGGTGAATTTCACCGCGAGTAAGCATCATCGTAAAGCTAATTTTCTGCATCAGCGCGACCCAATGGATGTGGGCATTGACTTTCCAATATTTAACGACAATGACAGTCTACTCCCTAACGCCGAGCCATTCCCTGAGATGGCACCGCCTGGTGCTGATTTGCGCAGGTCATCTTCAGAAGTGCCCCGAGAGCACGAGTCATCTGATTCTGCTGAAGCTCCCTTGCAGCGCAAACGACGCGAACCCAATCTGTTGCCCGTTGATCAGAGAATGGAGCTTCATAATGCCGACCTGGCGCAATGGAAGACTGATTACGCTGAGAACATGGCTGAAGCAATTGAAACCAAGAGACACCATAAAGCTTCAGCGCTTGCAAAGAAAAATGCCACATTTTGGGTTCTTGGTGCAGGTATTGGGGGCGTAGGTGCTGGCCTCGGTAGCTCGAAGCTGAAGAGTCCGCTTGATATGTTTGCCGGCGAAGCCATGATGGAGGCCTTGACAGGTATCAGGCCTCCTACTGCTGGACAGAAGAGAAGCCGCGAGGACGAAGATAGCCACGATGCCGACGGCGAAGCTCGTCGGGTAAAGGTAAGAGCTGATGAAGGCGACCAGATTGGTCGAGGCCAGGAACTGATGCTGAATGACGATGGAACAATGATGAGCGAGGTGAGGGATGCTTACTTTCGTTGAATTTCGCCGGCTGATGCATACTTTTAGGGAGTCGAGGTCGGTCGTCATGCTCCAGCTTCCCTCGGCGATGGCCCATCGATGCCGTGGAATGCCACTTCTGCACTTGGTTCTCGTCAAGGATCTACTGTGCACGGCCGTGGATTCGCGAGCAGCATTGGCGGCTTTCCTACCAGCGCTGGTGGTCCCAGCCCTTTGCCAGGCATAGGAGATGTTCGACCTAGTTCGCTCGATAGACGCGCCAGCCGGTTCCCCAGCGCCAGCCCTCTTGTTGGTCGAGGACTACCACGCTATAGCAGTCTTGAACTTCCCATGGGCAACGATGATGACGATCTGCTTGGAGGCCGCCTTATGTCAGATGATCAAGCCCTTGACGATTTCCAGCTCTACGGTCCAGGGGCAGCTGTTGATACTCAAACCGCAGCAGACTCTCAATGGGTGAGGTCGACTTTGAATCAGGAGGCGAACAATTTTCTTGCCTTCGTCCAGGCTAAGATTAAGGAGTTTCCGGCTGCTGAGGATGATGAAGAAGACGAGCTATCTAGAGACGCTCGACCCAGAGTATCGGTAACCTTCGAAGAATTGCTTCCTCCCGAGCAAAATACCAAAGTGGTCGCCTCCCAAGCCCTGTATCATGTCCTTGCGCTTGCTACAAAGAGTCTGCTTCATGTTCAGCAACATTTGCCCGACGAACGGATCAACCTGAGCGTGCCCACTGGTGGCTGAGGTAATATGATGCCGTGTTCCGCGCTGGGTCGGAGGATGAGGACACCGAGTTCCTACTGTTTCAGCACCATCGCATTTTGCTCACAGATTGCTTGTAATTTTGCTACATCTACTGTTCTCCGCGTATATCTGAGCAAGTACAACGTCGCTTCCATGTATCATTGCATAATGTACTGTCACATTGAATACTTCTTTGCAATAGCTATACAAGTCAAATAAAGATTCAACACCAATGGGCGACTTTCAAATTGCCTCGATTAATTGGGGTTCCACTTGCCAGTGTTTCTTTCTCAGCATGCTTCCATTCAATCACCCAGCCATCAGCGATAGCTTGAAGCTTTTGATCATTGATTAGAGCAGCGACGGTCAAGGGTCCACGAGTGGCTCGTTCCTGGGCTACATATACGATGACGTCGAGGTTGGATCAACCGCGGGGTTAAAGGCTGAGTACAACATACTTTCAGTCACTATTTGAATGTGGTGTTTTGATGCCACCTTGTGCTACCAATCGAACCTTAAGGTACATTTTTCCTCTCGTGGAGCAATGCCGAAAGTTCAAGAGCACCCAGAACACCCAGACGGTGGTCGAAAGTACGGGGCTTTCCAGTCGGTATGGTATTCATTATGACTAGTAATGCAAGCACTTGTCTCACAACACCATCAGGAAATATATCGAGATGGCTTGCTCAACAATAGGCTGCCAACGGTCACCACCGACCCGAACAAGCTCGAAGACCAAGCCCGAACACATCTGGGAGCCCGGAGCTTCAACTATGTCGCCGGCGGTGCAGGAGAGAAGGCGACGATGGATGCCAATCGTCTGGCTTTTAGGCAATGGAAGGTAAGCCCACCATCATTCCGCAGCCAACGGGGTTTCAGTCGCCTGACACTGATCGCCAGATGATCCCCCGTATGCTCCGCCCAACCACCCACCGCGACCTGAGAACGGAGCTTTTTGGCCATAAGCTTGAATCACCTCTCCTCATTGCTCCAGTTGGCGTGCAGGTCATCTTCCACCGAGACAAAGAACTCGGTGTTGCAGAAATGGCCACGGAGATTGGTGTCCCATACATTCTCAGCACAGCAGCGAGCAGCAGCATTGAAGAGGTTGCAAAGGCGAGCGGCGATGGCGTGAGGTTCTTTCAGCTGTACTGGCCGCAGGATGACGAGATCACTATATCTGTGAGTCTTTCATACAGCCTCTCTCTCAACGATTTCTTTCATCCCGAAGCTGACGGATATACGACCTTCAGCTCCTTCGTCGGGCCAAATCGCACGGCTATACGGTCCTCCTTGTGACCCTCGACACTTGGACTCTCTCCTGGCGTCCTGCCGACCTCGATAATGCCTACGTCCCATTCGCATCTGGTATAGGTGACCAAACCGGTTTCTCGGATCCAGTCTTCCGGCGCAAATTCAGAGAAACGCACAATAAGGAGGTTGAAGATGACATCTTCGTGGCGTCGCAAGAGTGGGAGAAGGCGGTGTTCAGCGGCGCGGCTCACACATGGGAGCAACTGGAGCTTTTGAAAAAGGAGTGGGACGGGCCGATCGTGCTGAAGGGAATTCAACATGTGGAAGATGCCAAGCTGGCGGTGGAGGCCGGCATGGATGGCATTGTTGTCAGTAACCATGGAGGTCGGCAGTTGGACGGTGCGATTGGGAGCTTGGAAGTATTGCCGGAAATTGTAGACGCTGTTGGTGATCAGTTGACGGTGTTATTTGACAGTGGCGTCAGGACAGGCGTTGACATTATTAAGGCGCTGAGTCTGGGAGCGAAAGGGGTGCTGATCGGAAGGTTGGTGCTCGTGCCCAGAGCCCCGAAGCCAAGTCCATGCAGGGTGAGCTGACGTGGATGATTTAGACCCTTCGTCTATGGCCTAGCGATAGGAGGCAAGCTGGGTGCTCGAGATGTTGTCAGAGGCTTGCTAGCGGTAAGGCTTGCCGAAATAGAACACTGCCATCCATGGGCTAATGCTTCGTAGGATCTCGACCAGAGTATGGGCCTTGCAGGCATTCGAAACATTGAAGGCTGCAATCGCTCCATGATCCGGAGAGTGCAGTATGGCGGTGACACCATATCAAGCCACTGAGGAAGCCAAACAGCATCACAATCGATGGCATGCATGCGCATACGATGTGCTGGAATCAAGCACATCCTAAAGGCACCACCGTCGAATAGCCCCTAGATATGGATCTGCATATCTGTCCAAGGGGCTTGCTAAAGTGATCGCAACTTTTCCCCGGATGTCGTCAAAGCTTTTCATAGAAATAAATGATTCATAAAGATAGACAAGACCTCTTCACCAGGATCACTTCTGCTCATTGCTTTTTGGTGAATTTCAAGTCGTTTAGTCGCCTGATCTAATTCCTTAATAGCTGGGATTGTGATAGCAGCTAGCAGAAGCTGCCCTCTCTAGCCAGTGGCCGAAGTCGCGATAGAAAGAAGAATTCGTGCCGTTCATGTGCTTTTGCGCGGCTGTGGGTGGGTACATCCCATTGTTTCACGAAATCACCGGCTGTGGATGGGTCGTTCTGAGACTCTCCCCACGCCTTGAGGATAGCGAGTCCAAGACTTTCCAGTGTCACAAAAGGCAGGTTCAAAAACCAGGCTCTGTTGCGATTCTTGCCCAGCTGCATGGTATGCAGTACCAAGGGATCCAAGGCTTGCGGTGGTCAGACCAATTTGCATATATCCCACCCGCACCGCTCCAGCTCATAGCTCATCCTCAACCTTGTCGTACTTCCCTGTCAGATATTCTTCGTACCCTTTTTCTCCAACTAACCTCGCCCGCTCCACCTCCGTCTCATTTACTACCCTCCACTCCTCTGCAGGTATCCACCCGATATACGCACGATCCCCAAATCCACCAATCCAATATACGTCTTTTACCACAAGCCTCGCCCACCAGCTCTCATGGATCATGTTACCGGGTCGCCACGCTTCTGCGTCTGGATGTTTGTCTAGGAAACAGCTTTCAACCATATGTGATTCGACTGCGGCGGCGGGTACAGGCTCGATGTAGCCTACAAGTGAGAACCGCGGCATATTCGCTGGAGAGTAGGTGTAAATATCGTCACTCGGTGGCGCCGTAGCTGGGGGATGCCATCGAAGCGATAGTGTCACATTCGATCCAGCGCGCATATTGCGGAAAGTTGTTGCTATTGAGATCGCTAAGATTGTGGGAGCGTATGGTTCGGGGAAGCAGGAGGCGTAGTAATCCATCAGGCCTATGGGCGCGCCGGAGAGGTCGTCTGGTTGGCCCCATAATGGGGAGATGGCGTCGTCTCCGCAAGGGGTTTGCTGGGAGAGTACCTCTTGTAAGGGGAATACAGTGGAGAGGGTGGCGATAGAAGAGAGGTTCAGTATCCGTCTGGCTAGGATGGCTGACTCGTGTACGGCTGGGATTCTGAAGGTTGAGGAAGTGGGGTTGGAGAGAATATGCTGCGGTGGCGGGGCGTGGCAGGCGGCGAGATGGATAAGTGAGAGGAGGGTGAACGGGAAGAACATCGTACTGGATTGATGGATATGTCTGGTTTGATGAGGATAGTCAACATTCGTGGAGGAAAGTAAGAAGCTGTTCCACAGAGAATGGAAGGGTATACATTCGCGATCAAGGATCATGATGTCGAAGCTTGACATTCATATACGGAGGACGATATCTTCGTTGAAGGACTTCAGCTTATCAGGACAATGTCCGAGACTCCTTAACATTTCTGCATTCATTCGTCACTGCTTGGGAAGGTTAATTAAAGCAGCTTGATTGATGGTTTTGATAAAGTAAAAGTCTGCTTCGGAGAGTTGTGATGTACAGAGAGAAACCTCAGGTATCGTAGCCTCTAGTTCCACTGCATCTTGTGACCAGCTCACTACCGGTATATTCCCTATACAATCAATGGCGAAGACAGTAGACTCCTCTTCGACGCGTATTCCCTTTATAGTCGAGAGATTTAAGGTCGCTCACCACAGGGTGCGTTGTGAACTCTGACGCTCCTTATCATCCCGTCCCAGCTCTCTTCCTAGACCCCTTCAGATGTTGGTATTCGCCGCTTAGCTCCGTCCAGTGCTGCTGTACCATTGTATTCGAGGCAGAAGTTCCGATTTCTATCATGACAAGAGTGGCAGCGTGATCAACGATCGCTTGACACAGCGAAAGATCGAAATAAGGTCAAGAGGTCTTATTAGATTTGAAGCGGGAAATGAGGCTGTATTAAGAAGCGAGGAATATGGGGGGGGGGCACAGAAGCTGGTCATAGGAATGCAAGATCTCAGTATTGCTACTTTCAGAGTCGGTCTAACTTTCCACTGACTGCACCAAGCACACGATTAGACTAAGCTGGGGTGGGAGCGGTTGAAAGAAAACAGCTGTACCTTATGGAAGGATTGAACTTCACGGAGTCAACGAAGTTCAACTCAGGGGAGACTAATCAAGATAGGAGCACAATCGTAATGGTGAGAGGAGAAAAGAGAATACATGTATCGAAAGGAGTGATCGAGAACAGGGCCCAAGTGCATAAAAGCAATTGGCTTCAGATCTTGATATTGATACTGTACGATGAGGACATTACTATGGACAGATGATGCAATGAAAGACAAGGCAGACTCCGGTAGTCCAGATCTTTGACTCGCGACGTGCGGACTTCTTTCGTCTACCGTACACCGCCAAAAGTCGAAAGACCATGCTAATTGCAGATGTGGTATCCCACGTCATCTTTCATTTGTCCATAATCCCTCTACCAATACCGGACGGTAGCGACACGCGGCTTCTGTGTCGTCTGCCAGTAATTACCGGGATCTAGGGAGTTTAGTCCCGCGTCATGATGACTTTGACCGTGGGTATAGGATGCACTTCTGATACCTCCGTGTCTTCAATCATGCCAATATGATAAAGTCTCCTAATGTTCACAATCAACAAGGCGCTTCGCAGTCCCAAAAGTCGGAAACATGAGGAGAGCGGATCGATATGTTTGTCAAGCTGAACAAGTGGAGCAGAGATACTCCCATTAGGACGACTACTGAGGATATCGGTCAAGACCTAAAGGAAGGGTCTCAATGCGGTCCATGCTACTAGTCGAGCAGGCAAGGAGGGGCTGTGAAGAAGTATGAATCCTGCATCTTGCAAACTAGTGTCGGATGAGACGACACAGAAGAGGAATTGTGCGGTGATCGCTGGCCTTGAGTGGTGCGGTCAACAAGTGCCGGGAATCATTGGGAGTGAAGTGGCTCGAGTGGTTGCTTTAAGCTCACCAAGCCCCAGCCCCGTGGTTTCATGTTATTCTAGGATGCTGCAGCTGAGGAGGTCTAGGAGAATTTCATATATGCGACAAGCGACATGGAGATCGTTCGGGAGTGTCAACGGAAGGGCGATCCCTTTGGATTATCGTGGCGGTGCTGCAAGACCACCGTTGACCCGTTATGCAGCAGCTTGCAGTCAGGGTGGGGGACTAGGTCTCCTCTTGAGGGACCGGGGCACCGTGTCACACCTGGTAGTCTAAACAAGTGTGCCTTGCATGCATCCCCTGGGGCGTTGTGCAGAATGCAAGACCTAGCGGTCACATACGGGTAAAAGGTGCATCAAGCACAGTGTAACGATGAGGGGAAGATAGAAGCGCAGCAATAGTGAGAGAAGATGATCATATGGTGGAGATTACCGACTCCAAAAGTCTTGTGATGTTCAAGGCAGCCGAGGAGGATGAAGTTGTTCGCAATCGACTCGTCGGAGAGGGTTTCCTAATCATCGACGTCCGAAACTCTTCATTGGGTCGGTTTTGGCCGTTGTCGTTCCAAACCAGAGACCCTAGTTGGCGTGGAAGAGGCGAAGAAGCAGGATGGAAGGAAGGGAAGATGGGAGACGGGGGGGTGTTAGTTGATGATTTGCTGGGATGCCTCGGCCTTCAGTCGCTCACTTATCATACTGGTGTATTCCATCACATCAATGTCGTTGGATGTGTTGTGAGTTGGTTCTATGAACGCGATGATTTACCAATTGGCGAGGATATCCGAAATCTTTATCCATCCTAGAGGATTCTCGGAGAATTTCTGGCACGTGGGATGTGCCTGGAGGTATTGCATGAGTCGTGCGGTTGAAACCCGCTCACCGTTTCCCTGCTGATGCGTCGCTTGGAGAAGAGCGCCCTTACTCTATTGGGATGTCTGGAACGACAGTGGAATTTTAGCTGGTGGAACAGAACACGTGGCATCAGGGGCATCGCCGTTGTGCGATGATAATGCACCGAGGCCAGCTTAAGTTCTGTGTGAGACAAGTGAAAGCCAAGCACACCTGACAGAGTTTTTCTTATCAGATCGAGCATGGAGAATTTGGATACCCAATTCATGACCCGGGAATCATCATCCCGCACAAAAACGGCAGCGGAAGCGGGAAGCAGAAGGGAAGCGTTCGGCTCCACGCTTTTGGATCTACAAACACATGGCGAAGCCTGCAAGGTACGAAAATGATAAGATCAAAACATACATAGTAGATAGAGATATTGATACTGTCGAATGAGGTATTGACCTTGGCCAAGCGGTCGACATGGGCTTAGGCTTGACCATGTTCTCTCGCCTGTGAGCTGGCCTTTGCCCCTTTGGACTCTCCTCCGAAGCGATCGACAAGTTACCGTCCGATGTGGTAGCTTGCGCCGACTATGGAAGCAGTACTGTGTAGAAGTAAACACCCATGATGGATAATGGATGCGACGTCCTCACTACCCACTTTTAATTATCAAGATGAGATCTTCGAGATCATCACTCCCCAGGCGAAATCTCCTCGTGGCTTGCAGGGTTAGAGCAACGTGCTCTTATCGTGGGCTTGTGGCGCTTGGAAGGCCAATTGTGGGCACTTTCGCGTCGATCCCCCCCACCCTTTCAACTGTGTCACCATACTCCTAATTCCCTCACCTAGTCACAGCAAGAGTCAAATCTGTGTGCCTTAAACCTCAACAAGACCAGAGACTAGAGCAACGTGGTCTGTGCTGCTGTGGTGCTTGAGCAGGAATAACGATACACCGGAGATACTGGCTAGGGCTGATTATTGACCAAGAGGCCATGGCATTGGCCCAAGACCCAAGCTAGCGGATAGTCATCCGAAGTTGTAGTGCTAAAGTAGCAAAAGTGGAGATAAAACCCGAACGGATGTTCCAATCTTCCATCTGAAATTGACTTCGCGCGCCAATCACGCAATGACATTCCCAGTGAGATCAAGTCATCCTGTGAACAATTCAAGGAAAACCGAGACACCTCTCTCTCAACACGAATGGAGATGGCGCGATCCACACCCCGATAGCACTGCCAAGTCAACTACTCTCGGAGACTGGAAGCCCAGCACTGACATGGCTGGCCAGTGCCACGGGGACGCTTTTAGGAGTTCGGCAATGCGACGATTAGCTGCAGCATTTTCCCTCAGTCTACGGGCTTTGGCTTCAATGGCTTGGGTCGATCTGCTGATCATCGCACGTGGCTTAGCTCCATCCAGAGATCTGCCAGCTTGGCTGGAAATACCCGCAGAAAGGCGAGAAGCGAGACTCCATGACAACGTCAGGCTGTTGCATCGTGCTCCCTGATCAACCCTCAGTGACTTTCGTACTGCCGCGGAATCCAGGCAGGGACTACGTACCTGGTCGTAAGGACTGTGGCAATCGATGGGATTCCGAGTGTATCCTTCGGCACCAGGGACCTGGATCCTTGTGTTGGCTCAGCCAACGGCCGGCGCAGAATTCTCCGAAGCATGCCAAATGAAACAACCGCCCAAGCATTGGTATTCCTTTTCAGACTCAAGGCATCAAATCACAGACGTACTTTACCATATGGCAACTCGCGTGCCAGCGATACATCAAGGATTAGGGATATCAGTGAGCGAACAGACACAACGGTAGTGGCTGGAAAGTGTTGGCGGCTCGCAGCCGATTCGCTGATCTCGCAGTCCTTCCAAAGCTTACAAGGATGGCGGTCGACCTGACTGGGATGCGGCGTCCTTGGAGAGCGCGCGCATCTCCATAGTCCAAGTCGGCCTCCACAAGTGCAAAACTACCGCGAGATTAACAATCACAGCCAGAGCCAGATTCCAAGTGACGATTCAAAGCAGTGACGATTGCAGTTGGGGCAAACAAGGCTTGGGGCAAACAAGACGTTGTGGAAGCCTGCTTTGGGCAATTCGGGGGGAAGATCTCGAACACTGTCGACCACCAAAGGATTTGCTTGTGCTGACACCCCACCATCTCCTTAGCCCGATTGTGCAGTTGCTACCAGGCTTTTGGTAAGATGGGAGCTAGCAAAGTCAATGAAGCGAGAGTGCTAGGTTGAATGGCGGAAAATAGCGAGCCCTGTTGTTGGTTCTCTTCATATATCCGATCCACTACCCAGTCTACCTTTTTTCCACATCACCCTCCAGAGTGAAACGACTGAGGTGCACTCGATATTCCCTGCGGACAATCATCACTGAGAATCGTTCGTTTCGGACCTTAGCTCTCGAGTCATGCTTAGTGTGCCCCGTATGCCTGCGAGACACATGGCGTCCTTGGTCCCACACTAGATGCGACATTGCATCTACGGATCATCAGCAACTAGGGCTAAGCTACAACATCTTCACTTGGTCGACCACCACACAAGCGCTCCATGATCCAGTCGGAAGATACCTGACAGCTCCAACAGTACGCGCCAATCTAGATGAGGCCTGGCTAATACGGCCCCTCTACTCCCTCTCGCCGCTGTTACCCTACGTCCGTTTAGTCCAGATCCAGATGGAGCTGCAGCTGCGTGAGCCCAGGGTTTCAATATCATAGACGTCGCATCTCGCGCTTCATCTCTCGTCTGGAAATCTACCCATCCAATTTCTCGTAAACAATTTCATATCTTGTTACAGACCTGCTTTTGTTTTGTTTCTCTCCCAGCCGTGCCCTCGGCTTAGTCGCGACCCATTTAGAAACAGCATCCGTGTCCTGGGGCCAAGATCCAGGCACCACACTTGAAACTGCACTTGCAGCAGATTATCTCAACCCGCATGCCCGTCAACTATTCTATTTTCATTCCATGGCTGCGGGGAAGACTTTGAGGGTGAAACTTCGATATCGTTCCCGGCTATCTCATCATCCCACTTCGGACTCCAGGGTACAAGACGCAGGAGATATAAAGGAATTGGCCATGGCGTCAGAACCGGAACATATTGACGAACCCGTGATGGAACCGATTCTGAACCCTCTGCAAACCTCCTTCGATCACGGGAACCCAAGCTCTATACCGCCACCCAACATGATGCCTCTCACCTCAGCAGCAATACTATCGCAACGACGGCGAAGAAAAGATTCGGCCACTCTCAAGCGCTCTGCATCTACACCCAATGTACGCGGAGATGCTGGCATGACCTTGGCAGAGAAGAGGAGAAACAAATTGGGGTATCATCGCACATCGGTAGCCTGCGGTATGTGGCTCTAGCGACATGCATGTGGATAGGGCACTAACGGAGATTCACAGGACATTGTCGACGGCGTAAGATAAGATGCTTACTTGCACCGGACGACACTCATAATCGATGCGCCAACTGCATACGGTTGAAGAAAGACTGCAGCTTCTTCCCTGTGGATCAGCAGCCGCAAATGGACAGGCGTCCTCGTGCTTCCTCGACCAGAATCGATACGAGATCATCCAACTCATCAGATTCTTCCCCTGCCATGCCTGGTGGCCACATGTTCGACCATAGCGATGACTTCAATTCTTACCCACATCTCACAGTCCCAGTGGCGTATCCTCCGCATAGAGGATCGATTGGCGGATTGTCTCCAATGAGCGGTGTGTCTCCTTTGAGTGGCATTTCACCCATGACGAAAGGTGAGGTCAAATGCAGACCGCAGAAAACGTGGGGGCTTGGATGTTGACATTATACAGCTCCCATGCATACGCAAACATTTGAAATTCCACCGCAGAATCGTCCCTCTTGGGGCTCTCCGTTTCCGGGCGACGGACCAACCTCGGCTGGTCATTCGTCTCCCGGTGATTCTACGCATACCTACTGGGGTAGGCACTCAGACTCTCCTCTAACCCCAGGTTACTCTCCCCATATGTCGGGGCGAACGAACACGCTTCACAGTGCCTCCGATGGCAGGAGCAGTTTCACCTCGTTCGCGCCATCATCAGCACAATCGAGAAGCCACTCAGACTCCACTTGGGCCATGCCAACTCGTTCGATGTCCTTCAGTCTGGTAGAAGACCTTCCCCAAAACTATCAGAATCATTACAACCCCCAGCCAGTATGCATGGATTATCGAAGACGAGCTTCAGAGATGCAACCTCCATCGTTGCAAACCAGCAACAACTCATCTAATGGCTCGATCTCCGAATCGCACATGGCACCTCTCTCAGCTCCGGTATCGACCTCTCCTTTCCAGCACTGGGGGGCTCCGACCACGTGGAGTACTCTTTCCAGCTCGCTTGTGACGAAAGCTCCGGACTATGGTAGCTGGTACGGCGACACGGCACCCCTGGCCAAAGTGACGGAAGAGGAGATTGGACATTTCAACGGCGAGCCTGCCATCCTCTACGCAGGCGAGCACCAATAATCGCAAACTCGGAATCATCCGACTGCACGCACCTTGCGCTGCTCAACATTCTGGGTCTTGCGTTTGTGGTTTCGCTATTGCTGTCTAGACCGTACTGGCACCACGCAGTCTGAATTGAGCTTCGAAGGCCCCATGGCGTTCCATCCTGCCAAGCTTTCCACCATATGCAAAGGGCCGAAGTGCAGGGACGGTGTCGCACCGTTGCAGGTGTTGAATTAGTCGAAACGCATCTGGCTTGAGCTAAGGTTACGCGCAGGGCGGTGCTGTCAACGTTACAGATTGACGCTAAAAGGGAGGGTCTAGAAGCGCACACAGGGGTCAGCCAAACAGCCACGATGGGGACTTACGAGTTCACGCAATCAGGAAAGATGTGTATCATCTGCTGATGGCGAGTTGACTGGAAATGGGAAGATTTCCGATAGGAAAGCCTCGCTTCTTGCGACCGCGGATATTTCTCCCTACTATCAAGCACTGCCACCCTGTGCCATCGGCGGCATGCGCTACTTCCGCTACAATATCACTGTCGCGGAGGCCTTCATTTCGCAAGCAACTCGATCAGTACCTCGTCCATCTCGCGGGCTTGGCGACCCTTGCTGCTCCGTCAATGTCGCTTTACCGGTACGGAGTCCTCGACCTCTTTGTGGTCTTTGCGACCCATGTCACCCGTTTTCCCCATCAATGTCGCCACGGTCTAGTACAGAATTCAGCATCTTGTTCAGCTCGCGGTGGTTGCGACCCTTGCGTCCTGCTGCGCCACCTCCAATATCGCCTCATTGCCGTGGAGGCTCGGGTCGCAACGACTATACCGCACTCCTACTCGCGTAGGCACAAGCGCCAGCGCTGACCATGACCGGCGTAGCAGCTCTAAGCTTGCCCTCTTCGCCATCCTCGCGATTTGACCGCCAGTGTTGCCTGTTATCGTAATGACAATTTCGACCTTGCTATCTTTACCACCGCTACCACCCTTTTCCTTTCTAATAACGCATCACCGGTACGAGGAAGGGTCGAAATGATGGTACAGCAACCTTGTTAGCTTTGACCCCAGCATCATCAATATTCCAGACGGGAATGTCGACGTGCAGAATCTATTTGTGATCAAGCGACGCATGACCCCTTCAACAGCATGCACCTCGCCACAATACCTTCACTTGGGGTCAAAGTCGGCTTGCACGCCTACTTGACATCAAGCGATGCATGATGCGCTCTCGGACATCAGGGCTTTACCTGATGGCCTCATCGTCTGGATCATCAGACTGCCACGAAGCAGCCTAGTCTTTTTGGCCGACGCATACAGCCATCGCATGTAAACACCATGACCGAATTCTATTCTCGCTACCGTCGCCAACATTTTTTTTGTCAATACCTTTCTGCAGTACCTTCGAGCACTGTAAGCGTACCCAGATGCCTGTTTCGTTTCCTGCTAGCGCCCGGAACGAAAGCCTTTTTATTCAGTTCCATGATATCTTCTATTCCTTCGTCTGTCCTGATTTCGTTCTTCATTTCAGCGAGCGGTGATTATTTTCTTGTTCGAAATACCTAGGGTCTTGGATTTCATGGCGTTTGGTCTGGGACAGGAAACCACTGGGTTTATCAGGATGGAAGTATTTCCTCGCCGCATGTATAATGTAATGAACATCGAACGAAGCATGCATATCATAAATTTCAATATCAAATATTGACGGCTTAGTTCATGATGGAGATGTGATCTGAGATGCTGCAATATGATGGAGACAATAGGCATTCATTGATGTTCTGGTTGGTGCGACCACTGTACGCCACCGCATGCGAATAAGATTTCTACCACACGCACATGCACACATATACTATCCTCCCTCCATCCCCCTCTTCCCTCCTCTCCACAACAACTATCTAAGCAGTAGGGTTGGGGTTCATCTGCACGCAGTACTCATCAGCCATGGTCCTCACCAACGGAGGCTCCACTTGACCAAATTCAGGACCCAACAGCATTATGAGGATCGTCATCTGACACGGAGATGCGGAGGGATTGTATGAGTATCGGTGACGTACCTTCCTCTTCCCACCAGTCATAGTGACATTGACGAATCGGCGGGTGTATGTGATTCTCTTCTTTGCGCGCCCCTTCGGTGTCTTCTTCTTCTCCTGTGGCTCCACCTGTTGTCACGAATTCGTCAGCATGAGTCCCCCCCAAGCTAATATGCACATATGGGGATACGATCGATGTAGATCGCGGCGGTTGTAGACGAAGCTGAGAACGAGGATGGCTTTGGAGGAAGGGTGCGATGCCTCTCTACAGCGGGATGTCGTGGAGGTGGAGACGTGAGGGTGGATATTGTACCTTTGGGGTCTGCGACTTCACTTTTCCAGCACGAGCGAGCGATCCGTCTGGGATTTGATCAATATCATTCCTGAGTACTTGGCCTGTCACTTGACATTACTTACGGACTTTTCCCATCGCGAGCTATATGGTTTTCCTTGTGGGTAGACTTCGTGATCGAGATTCGTTTGCAGGTTGTAAGTCTTGTGTGGCAACGTATGGGTCAGTCCAGGGCTCCAGATAGCAGTAGTCCGTATTTACGGGGTGCAAGATGCTCGAGAGGGACGCAGAGAGGAAGGAAAGATACTTACGATAGGCTGTGAGATGATGATATTGGAAAAAGTCGTCGATGGTGGCTCTGAGTCACCGAGATTGTGGTGAATTTAGCGACCTTTGTTCGTAGGGCTGAAAGTCTTGGCAATCGGAGAGGATATATCATCCACTCTAAATCTGCCGTTCTTGTCAGGGTGATCTTTTCTGTAACTACGATTCAATCCTCATGGAATCGGTAATGCCAAGAGATGGGATACTTTCACTTGATAATATGGATGCATGATATGGGGTTTCTTGCAAAGCAGCAGACAGCTTTCTTGAAACCCTGCGTTCTGGAGCGAAGGCCTGCTACTCATTGATTTGTGAGATGTTGTATGGAGCAAGCGGCCGTCAGTGGGACGTGATGGCGAGTGCGGGCTCATTCGTACTGGTCTATCTTGGAAGTTCACGATGCGCAAAATCAAAGGATAAACCTCCCACTAGCACTGGAGGCTTTAGATGAACAAACTGACCCTCCGCAATTGAATGTCGTCGACATCCGCCCAAGTGTTCACAAAATTTGTAAGTCTGGCAAAGCAATCCGTATCTTTGAGAAAGACGGGCTATGATAGTTCTTTAAACCATACATCGAGATGACGATCTTTGCCAATATATATCAGCTATGCGTTGAGCGCAGCTCATATCCAATCATCTTCTGAATATACTGGTTCTATACCATACAGGGACATCGCGTCGGAAGATATATCTCATAAGCAGGGGTTCAAGTCATGATTGGCTGCTCCAAGTCTGACCCGAGAATACACGCATGAGACTTGCTAACTGCAATTGAGGCGAATCAAAGCTGTGCAAATAACCCCGACATTCTTCTCCGGATTAATAATGTTGTCAATATTCTGCCAGGTCTGAGAGGGTCTTTGAAAGCACTATTTGAAATACAGAGGGCGAGTATACAAACATACACTACTCGAAAAACTCTTTGCCGTAGACAATCTTTCCAGAGTTGACGCAAATTGATCGAACATGCCCTTTTGTGAAGCATGTCTCACCGTCGCAATTACATTCCTTCATTGATGGGTTTTCGTGTAATCGTTGCCTGTCTTGTCCCACTCAGTCGCTCAGACTCTCTTTGTCTGTACTTCTACTGTCTCAGGATATCTTGCTCTATAGAGATGATTAGTATCCAGACCATTCCCAACAGCCCAGGCGTGTTTTGGCCAGTGCTTGCAAATGTCTCTGTCTGGATATGCATATAGCCTATCACGCAGCCATCACTTCTACCCATTTCTCAAACTTTCCCTAGGAATTACAAACAGCCGTTGGAAGCAAGACATCGGAGGAATAACCATTTCGCATCGCCTCTAGCCTATCACTACTCAGACAGCCTAGCTCTCCACCTCAGCATTGAGATGGAAGCGAGACTTTTCTGCCTCGCGAAGAACGGTCTACCAATAATAGGTCAAACGCCTGTTTGGCAGATAATCAATGGCGAAGGTATTAATCACGCTCCCAGGCAAATTCCTCGATCGCCAACATTTCTCTTGACCACGACTTCGGACCAGAATGCTGTGATTGGTATCATGAGAAGCGTCAGCCTTGGGTCACACCTTTTCGGCAAAGACTGTGGCTGGTCATTATGATGCGTACGGCATCATTGTACTGCATTTCTTCACCATTCATGTGACAGCGCACTTGAGTGCGCCGCCGCTCATGCATCTGTCACTATCAATATATCTGCGATTTGCATATTGATGACTCCAGAAAGCCATCAGCCTACCAGGCCGCTCGAGTGGCAACAGAAATAGACAGCTGCGATGTCGGATGCTGCTCATGGTCGATCTCGACCCCATTGGGTCTGATTCGGGTCAGAGGGGAGCATAGCACACTTCGCCTCTCCAGCAAAGAGTCGACCTGGCTTGTTTTTGGACCTAGAGTTTCATGATCCGCTTGGAGCTGCTGTGAGGAAGACACTAGAACAGAATTCGTCCGTGCGTCATTCACATCAAGAGGTCAGAGCCTAATACTGAAAGCTCACCTCCACATATTGAAGATGACTTTATCAACGACTGTGATTGGACATGTTTCAGTAGGTTCCGGATGACTCTGCAGCTTTCACGGAGATTCAAAGCGGACAATTAGCCTCCAATGTCCGCGGGCAAGGGAGAAATCATACAAGCGTGAGCTAGGCTTCCGACACCGTCCACTAGGGTCTGCTCACGGTACTACACCTTGTTCAATTGTAATGAGATGCTGCGCCAGCCTCCCGTGTCTCTCAGTAAGATTAGTGGCATCACCCCAGAATGCTTTTATTACACGCATTGACGTGGCGTAGTGAGTCATGAATGTCGTTCTTTGTTGTATCTGCTCAGTGTATTTCCAGCGGGGGAGGTGATCTGTTTCTTACGCGAAGAATACCACTGGAAATTGCTGCGTCCAAATCAACAACATCTGATACCCAAGCTATCCCTCATCCAACGGAGCCAGAGCCTGGAGAGGTCCACCAAATACTTCGAATAGAGTTCTTATGTCGGCAAGCCGGCCTCGACCTGATACTCAGACGTAGAATATTCTTGATCTTCCAGACTCATCATATCACAACCCATGGAAGATGCATAACCCCTCTGTTTCGTGCCCGCTAGCTTGGTTACTACTATACCCCTCAGCTCGTATATGTCTCCATGGTTGTGGCTGAGCTTACAGCTTCATGGAGGTGAGGTTACGCAATGACATTCTTAGTTGTTTGAGACATATGCGGAGGTCCGAGCAATGCATTGCACATTTTGCCTCTCTGATGTGGAGACCATATTGGTAATAGGCCAACAACCTTCTCCTACCATCTCCTTCCCCGACTAGTACAGGACCATCGGCTGCAGTGTTAGCAAATTACAGAAAGCCGATCGCACGATCTCTGTTGCTACTTGCAGGTCTTCACATTGGCTTTGTCAATCAAGGGTATCTGCAACCGTCCCCTTGCCGCGAGAGGTCTTTGTACATTTTTCTCCATGCCACATACTCTCAGGCGGTCAAAGGATACCCATGCTTATGATATCAAGTTCACCACCTCGTCCTTGTACCTCAACGATGCAAGTCGAAAGCCAAGCCTAGCGAAACAGACTTGTTCCAAATCTGGCAAAGAGAGCTAGAGGATGGAAGACTTCCATGTTGTTGTCCAGCAACCCATATCTCGCGGTTTGTATATTGTCATAATTTCTACTTTTTCAACTCCCCTTCCTTGGTCATTCGACTGATGCTCGCTCCTAGAGGCGTGGACCTTACCCACCTCCACTTCGCCTCATCCTTGCCAGCAGGTTTTCTGGCGAGACTCGCTGAAGCAATGATGTTCTGATAAGCGAGGCGATGAATCAATAGGAGCACATGGCCCGGAAGACGAGGAGCTTGGAGACATTGCTACATAGTGACCGATGTTTGCAAGAGCGAGACCTGGTTATACGCGCGTTGATCCCAATACCACCACTCCGTCACATGAAATCTGCGTCTGATCTCGTCAAATTTTACTTCGAAAATGGACAATACAATGACCGTCCCAGCCTCCAAGATTACCAAGCCAACTCATGATGCCACCGAAAATTAGAAATCTAAAGACAGTCCCAGCCTCCAAGGCTTCCAAGCCAACCCATAATGCCGTCGCAAACGAATAGTGCGATGACAGTCCCAGCCCTTAAGACCATCAAGCCGACTCGTGTTACCGTCAAGAACGGATAGTATGATGATAGTCCTAGCCTCTAAGACCTAATAATCAACTTAGTAGCAGATCAGACTTAGAAAATCACTCTGCACAACTGTCGAGCGAACCATCAGTCTGATTAACTCACTGACAATTAGGCCTTAGCAACCCTATCGCTCGCCTTACCACAAGTGCCTGCCTGAGTACGTCAGGATCCTTCACAAGTGCCCTCATTTCCGTCTCCACCGCCGCAAGTTTCACGCCAGGCTTTCTTTCACAAGCAACGCCGACGACTTCTGCTCCCATCCTACACGAGCCCATCAACCGATTACCCGGCCATCGGTGTCATTTTCCAAAGCTTCCGGCAGTAAATATACCACAGCGTGACAGGCATAAATTAGCACAAAACGTAGGATCAAGAGCAAGGAAGGATTGCCAAAGAACTTGACACATGAATTCGAGGACATCGAAAGTTGGACCAGATCTAAAGAAGCAGCCTTCTACGTGCCGCTGTTTAGCTTCGATGGTCATCAAGAATAGGGCTCGCTACAGATGCAGCATCCGGAGGACCCTCGTCCCATTGATCATGGCATTCCAAGCTTAGATATCATACCACGTCCATATGATATCTACACGGGCCAAGAATCCTACCATCGGACCCCAGTTGCCCGATTTGACGCCACTGCTGCACCAGCAAAACGTCATCGTTGGTACGGCAGCGTTGCCGCAGTACGGAAGTCGTCTGTTCGATATGGACATGTGGAGCGTTGCTTTTCCCCTTCAACTATGGGTATTCAGGGACAAGACCGAAATCCCAAGTCTTCTATCAATGTATCATACATTTCCAATGCGCTACGAAAGCTATCAGAATCACCTTAGCACACCTCGTCGCATCTACACAAAACTCCATAACGTTCTATTATTTACCCCGTAAGCCTACTCCTCGGCTGAAGGTCGCACATGTCGTGGCTCCCGAATAATTGCTCGCTGCAACCTTCGTCGCGAGATTTCTTTAGCTTCATGGCTTTGCAGATATCGTCTCCTATGGTTCGTTCCTCGACGCTACTTTTATTCTTCGAAATCAGTGTCCACCGTTCTCCGGCCTTCCGTATAGTACCGATTTCACTTCTTGAGCCAGGCGAAAGCTGTCGTTGGCAGGGGCATTGTCAATCGGTAGGACTTGTTCGTGGCGTAGAAAAGGGTGAGATGGGTGATGTTGAGGGATCATTGCCGTTTGTTGTATTTCGTCGGCGATCTATATAGCTGGAAGAAAGGAAACATCTCTATGTCGCTCTTGGTGAAGTTATGGCCGATCTTGGGCATGTTGCCGTATGTTTGGTGTTGCCATGTCGCTGTTCTTGAGTTTGAAGGAGCCATCGTGAGTGCTTCGATGGGTGCAAAGAGGATGACAGGTCATCAAGACTGTCAATGTTTTACCTACAGCTGAAAAGAAGAACAAGCTTTGACGCTACAATAGCGATATCAACGCGTCGATCCTGTGGCCTATTAACCCATAGAATAATAGCATTAGGACTGATTCCTCGCCAACACGGCCAAATCATACAGGAAGTACTCCTCGGCCATAATAGTCCCCTTATCACTGAGGCAAGAAAGTAATCCTGTTGGGCGCATCCTCGCCTAACCCACAAAGCTTCCTGAAATCCCCAACCTCCTCCCCTCTCCTCCTTACGTGGGACACGAATCCCTCTAGCGGACAACTAGACCCTGGTCCTGAGAAACAGCCGGGCAATGCAACGATGCCATCATTGACATTGATACGGACGAAGCGCCCGCTTTGCCGTTCGTATGTCTTTTGAGGACGTACGGCTTGCAGCACGCCTTAGACTCGCGGAGCACGGCCGCCATTTTTTCGTGACGAAGGTTCCCTCATGGTCCCGCAACTGAGCAGTTCGAACATGATACGGCCGCTCATAGGGACGATTTGCGAGGTAAGCCAGTTGCGGGGTTCGAGTCTGTGGGTTGTTGGGAGGGTGCTGCTTGATGGGAAGAGATCCAGTGCGGCGAGCATTGGGAGGATGTCACCGTCATGAACGCTGAGATTACCGTGGTATTAGCAGGAACTTAGGAGACAAAGAGTGAACTTACAAGCTGAAGAAGAGTCTCCCAGAATTAGGGCCCTCGATTAGTAAGTTCGCAGTGGCGTTCAACCAAAGCCAACCCATAGCTGGCCCGAATTGGTTTCCAGGACCAGCGGTGTAAAAATGCTTGACGTCCCTTGCATACTCAAAGTTCCGCCACTCCTCATGGGTGAAGACATCGCACCAGGGACTGCCACCGCGAACTAGAGTCTCGAAACCGCACATTTCTTGCATGCTGTAGATCTCACTGTTGGTGAAACTGATGCCTGGATTTTGAATATGTAGCTGAGCGCTGATGGCTGGCAAGTAAGTGTCTCGGAAGGCGAAAAGTTGCTTATACCCGTAGGCATGACCGAAGTCTCTGTCGCCTATGTAGGCTGCACAAGTATCCCCAGGGGTTAGGGTGTCGGCGCCTAAATCAGATGTTTCTGGGATGATCTTGAGTCGAGCATCGTCGGAGGACCAGTCGAGTCCCCAGAATCGACTGGCGAATAATCTTGCAGATTCAATTACACGCTCTGAATCGCTGGCCCAGAAGGTTGTCTTCGTTCCATTCTTGCGTGAGTGAAAAAGATGCAAGTAGCGGGAGCGTAGAATAGTTCCTGTCTTGAATGCTGAGAGGGTACCTGCGTACGGACCCGTCGTTGTGAGCTGGTTGTGGTTTTTGGAGGGATCTTCAGTGATCAGCCTTCTCGACAACTTGCTGTTGAGGATAGAAACGGACCAACCGCAAAATATTGCCAATCATTGAGAAAATCAAGACTACCCTCGAAAGTGATATTTGACTGTTTGGCACGTTGAACAAGAGCAAGCATACCTGATCATATATTACTCAGCATATACCAAAGGCCTCATTTGGAAGTTGAGGGAGCATAGGGATGATAGTCACGGACGGTCCCCAGCACCTGTGGTAGGATATCGCTCAGCGTGTCGTGACATCTGAATAGACACACGAGTGTCAGCTAACCACGTCACAATTGTACGAATTCAAGTTACGAACCATATGGACTTGCTGTACGCTGCAGTCTTCTGGAGGCGAGATGCCATCACCTACGACACCATCAAGCTTGACTACCCATGGCCCGTTGCCACCTAGGTAGTAGAGCATATCCCAGGCTGAATCATCTTGCCACCACTGGGACCCTCTCCGTGCGAGTATCTGGTACTAGATCAGCGTTTTCCAAAATGGTTGTGACTGGAGTCTTTTAAGCGTACTTGTAAGAAAACGGCAAGGAAGATGCCAGCAAGTACCTGATTCCAAGAGCGACGGGTCACTCTACCATCCATGGCGGTAATGTCTAATTATTCTTGGGAAACTTTAGATCGAAGTTCTGCAAGAGAGCAAGGAGAAGAAGGCGCAAATGAGAGGAAGGCAATCATGTGTGAAAGATAGTCAATAATGAACAACGGACCGAACAACTACCAAACGATCATCGTCATCTGCGCAGCCCGCCATATCACACTCATGCCATTATGTAGAGCTCACCACACTCATGGAGAGACATTACATATATCTACTTGAAATCGAGGAGATGGGGCAAGGAATGCGTCAAGGCCGGCAGACGTGGTGTTTACTTTAGAGTATCACTAGTTACACACGGTGATATTTGGTCCGCAAAACTCGCGGTAATTTACATAATTTTACTACACAGCTTCATACTTAACGCTTATCAGAATATAAGGACAAGATTATAATTATAGAGATAGCGCAAATGATATTCTCGAGATAAGTAACTAGGTATCCACCTTCCCCTTGTAGAATGGAGCCAAGATGTCCTGTAGCTTATGTCGAACCTCATTTATGACGCACTCGTACGGAACCCATGACAATGTTTCACACAGCATTCTTTGATGCTTGCGTTTTTGACCTCCAGTGCAAGCAAAGTTGTAGATGCGACCCCATGCCTCTCGCTATTGAAAAGGTCCAAGAAGGCGATATACCGCGGCTGCTCGATATAATGTGTGCGGCTTTCCACGACGACCCCTGGAACCGGATAATGTTCCCCCAGGTCCCTCCCGCGGCCGGCCGAATGGCTTCAACGGAGCGATGGCGTCATGAGATGTCTGTTGGATCCCACATATGCTGTATAAAGGTTGTCGACACAACAAACGACCATGAGATTGTGGCACTCGCAAGGTGGTATCTACAGGGCTGAGCGGCCAGAAAATGAACGGATGGATGTAACTCCTAGAGAGTGGGATGAAGGGACCAATGTCGACGCTGCAAACGAATTTCACAACGCAGTCCGTGCAAAGAGACGGAAGTTCATGCAGGGACAGGCACACTGCTGTAAGAATAGAGCCCCACGACTCTTATCTGACCGTTGAAAGCTCATCTACCCAATCTCATAGGCCTGAACATGCTGGCAACGAATCCAAAACATCAACGGAGAGGCGCAGGAAAGATGCTTCTGAAGTGGGGGACTGATCTTGCAGATGAGACGAAAGTCCTTCCATGCTATCTTGAAGCTTCAGAGATAAGTCGGCCGCTGTACCGAAGCATGAACTTCAAAGATGTAGAGACTTTGGATATAGATCTCGGAAAATGGGGTGGCGAAGGCACTCATCATCATTATGTGATGTATCGTGAACCTCAAGATGTAGGCCAAGTAGAATAGAAAGCCAATTACTTGCGGCAGGATCTGGATGTAGGTTGCGCGATAGATCCTGCTCGGCCAGCCGGAGAAGTAGAGCTCCATCCATTCAAGAATTTTACTGGACGAGCACATATGGAGTTGGGATATTGTAGCTCGAGCAATGTTCTAAGGTCAAATGCGCTTCGTCCGAGGCTCCGTTTCTGATCTTGATTTATTGGGCTTATACTGCTTCTTCAGCTGGCGCTTCGCTCCGACTGGAATTCTTTTCGCAGTGCCACAAGTAACACAAGTCACGACAAGTATATCAGCCCATACTTTTCTGCCTTCACGGCTTTTGTTTTCCATAACAGCTGTAGCACTAGATCCTGGAATCAGAAGAACATCGCAACGTTTGCATATGGAATGTTTCATGGCAGGAGTCATCCTGATCACGCTCTTCAAAGATACAGCTCGAAGATGGTTCAGTAGCTGACATGAAAGCGCCGAGTCTCTGGCTGTGAGAATGGTTTGTTCTTCGATCTCGCCCCGCGACTTTCCTGTTTCCGGAGGCGCTTTCAAGGACTCTGTCTCTGCTGATCCGTGGGCATTCGTCGAGCTTCGATCATAATTCTCGGAGCCGGTTTCGGCTAGCCCTGAAATTCTATTGTTCTTTGTGTGATCCTCTGTAGCGTTTGCCAAATATGTGGCAGCTTGGTAGAGGTAGGAAATCCTCGAATGTAGATGCTTTTGGACATGTCCTTCTTTCGAAGCTTTGCCTTTGCCTTTGTCTTGAGCCATGTCCCCTAAAAATTGCGTACAATCAGCTCCACTACACCCAATCTTTGGTTTGGCAACCAATGCCTGAGATCAGCACCCTTCGAACAAAGCAGTGATGCGTGAGGCTTTAGAGATGCGGATGCATTATCAGGATTTGATAGTGAATCAAGACTAGCGTGGTTGCCCTGGAACTTCGGGATCTTCTTGAAAAACCTCCCAGCCGCTTCTATCTACAACATCCTGTCCACAACCAACCATCTCATCAGCGACCCCCACAGGACGTCTTCACTTCTGTTCATATCAGGAATAGCAAACAGCTTGAGCTTCTGAGCGTTTGAACGAGGCTAACAGCACGATCAACATCGCCAGCCCGAGTCCTGTAGCCGTGCGCTTCAGACTCCAACAACACCTCTCCCACATCTTCATTTCAACAGCTTCGCACTCCAAACCTCATCTCCCATCATGTCTCATGAAGAGGATCTCATCGACTACTCCGACGAAGAGCTTCAGACGAATGATGCAGCAGCGCCAGCAGCGACCAATGGAGCAGCTAAGAAAGGCGACCTGAACGTGTCTGGCGGTACTGCGGATAAGAAGGGCAGCTATGTCGGCATTCACTCAACGAGCTTCCGGGATTTCCTATTGAAGCCAGAGTTACAACGAGCCATCACCGACTGCGGTTTCGAGCATCCATCGGAGGGTCAGTCATAAGTTTCCTCCCCAGCTCCATCCCGTGCCTCGTGTGTCCATCGTCCGTCCATCTTCGCGAGAGGTATCAGTGCGCTATTGTTCGGAACGCGGGCGGCCCAAGGAAGTCTCACCAGATGAAGCTATACTGTATTGCGACTGCGGGTAGCACCGACGGATCGAAGGCGCTTCATGTGAATCTCAATGCTGCAGTTGCCGTTTAATATGGCATTCACACAGTAGTAGTTCCAAAGCATCATCGCATCGCATTATCGTGAGACTTCTAGGCCGTCCGCAATGTGCTTTGGGCATCTTCGGGAAGTTCATGGAGGTGGATTAGGGCATTCGCTTGGCTTTGGGAAAGTTGTTTGAGATGCCCGTTGCGATTGATGTGAACGCGAGATGGGCGGACAGGACGATGCTTTGGACATTTCATTGACATTTTTATTCGGGGAATCAATTCTGACATCGCTTCGCCTCACTACAGTCCAGCAAGTGTGCATTCCTCAAGCGATCCTGGGAACCGATGTGCTTTGCCAGGCCAAATCCGGACTTGGAAAAACAGCAGTCTTCGTACTCACTACGCTTCAACAAGTTGAGCCGGTACCTGGCGAATGCGCTGTCCTCGTGATGTGCCATACCCGCGAGTTGGCATATCAAATCAAGAACGAATATGCTCGATTTAGCAAATACCTACCGGAAGTCAAGACTTCAGTCTTTTACGGCGGAACTCCAATGCAGAAAGATGTTGAGCTCCTGGCAAACAAAGAAACCCACCCTCAGGTCATCGTGGCTACTCCGGGTCGATTGAATGCTTTGGTGCGCGAGAAGAAGCTTCGGCTCAACAGCGTCAAGGTCTTTGTACTCGACGAGTGCGATAAGATGCTTGATCAAATTGGTAAATTTTATTCAAGCTGTAGGAAAAGTACGATTGCTGAGCAAAGATACTAGACATGCGTCGCGATGTTCAGGATATCTTCCGCGCTACACCAACCCAGAAGCAAGTCATGATGTTCAGCGCTACGCTTGCTCAAGATATCCGGCCAATCTGCAAGAAGTTCATGCAGAACCCTCTCGAGATCTACGTCGACGATGAGACCAAGCTTACCCTACACGGTCTTCAGCAATACTACGTCCAGCTCAGCGAAGCAGAGAAGAATCGGAAGCTCAACGAGCTGCTCGATAGCTTGGAGTTCAATCAGGTCATAATCTTTGTCAAGAGCACACTCCGAGCTACCGAGCTGGACAAGCTGCTTCGAGAATGCAATTTTCCAAGTATTGCCGTCCACTCAGGCGTGAGTCAGGAAGAGCGGTATGTCTCATATAACCATCCATGTCGCATCGAACTAATGATTACAGTATCAAACGCTACAAGGAGTTTAAGGAGTTCAACAAGCGTATCTGTGTCGCCACCGATGTCTTTGGTCGTGGTATTGATATCGAGCGTATCAATCTCGCGATTAATTACGACCTACCCGGCGACGCCGACTCATACCTCCATAGAGTCGGTCGTGCTGGACGTTTCGGTACAAAGGGTCTTAGTATCTCGTTCGTGAGCAGCGAGGCGGATCAGGATGTGATGAAGGCAATCGAGAAGAGATTCGAAGTGGCTGTGCCGTAAGTCAAAAATGCCATGGTAATCAGTGCAGGGTCAAATGCGCTGACAATGTGCATAGCGCGTTCCCTGAAGGTGGAGTTGACGGGAGCACCTATATGGCTACTGCATGAGCCATGGACATTTGCCTTCTCGATCTCTCCCCTCTACAGTCCTTGGCTGGCTTTTCAAAAGCGATATGAGTTCGACAGGAGGCTCATTGCAATCAGTTGATCTCTTAGTTTTATCCAAGTTGCATTCTAGGTAGACCTTTGCTGTTCTAGAATGCACTGCATGAATTGTAATGAAACATCAAACCACCAGGCTTCCATCCCATTCAGCACTTGAACAGGATATGTACCCTCCAGTGATGACGCCCAAAGGACCGCTCCCATACACACACTCTAGTCCCTGCACCTGCGGTATCCGGCTCTTCTTCATCGCACTTGACCGACATGACTCTCGGTTTGGACACCGGCTATACACTTGTTTTGTCTATTCATCGAACTCAAACCCGTCCATGCCTTCCATTAACACTTTTCCTACTCTAGCAGCTGCACGTCCACCCTCTCCCCCTTCCTTTCTAGCCATCTCAATGTTGCTGTAGACAGTAGCATAGAAGCGCCGATGAAAGACTCTTTGCCTCTCCTCACGCTCAACATACATCTCCCCTTCCTCACCCCTTACGGCGCCAAACAAATTCAAATGTGCAAACGCATTCGACCGCGTCGGAATCATATGGCACTCAACGTGTCGTAAAGGAAAAGGCCAACGGCTTGACACCTCTCCAACCTCTTCAGCAGGATGCAAGCCAGCTTGCAGGAATGCAGCCAATGCATTGAGCGTTTTGACCGGTAAACTACCCTCTGCATTCGCCGCTCCAAGCGTGGGAGCTCGCGTGGAAGTCCAAGCATTTGAGGATGAGGCCCGCCCACTGGTACCGTTCGCTGGAGCAGGAGCGTGCCAGTGTAGGACCGTGAGCAGACATTTCAGTGTCTTTACCCACCCCCCTGCGCATGAGACAAGCTCATTTGAACATGACTCTGTGGTCCAGAGGAGTACGTCCGTGGCAGATGAGCGTATATCCGCCGCCAGATGGGTCAGTCCAGCCCGGATGTAGAGCAGAAGTTGGCTGATGTGGGGTTCGATATCCTGCGCTGGTAGAGCCCGAAGTAGTCGTAATAACTGGGCTCTTACGCTGTTCGATTCGTCCAGTATGAGAGGATATACCTTCGGCAGGATAATGCTAACAGGTTGAGGCAGAGGAGCGTTGACCGGACGAGAGGTGATTGCTGTTGTAAGATGGGCCAGGGAATCGCGGCGCTGAGTGGATGAGCGGGAGGATAGGAGCGAGAGGTGGTGGGAGAACTGAGCGGAGGGAGTGGGTGCGCTGGTGGAGATGGACTGGTGGGCGAGAACTATTGCCTTGGATTTGAAGCTCGTGTCTGTGAAATTGGTCGGCTTCGGGCGTGCTTTGCCGACTTTGAGCTTGGGCTTTTTGAAGTCCTTTTTCTTGTCGTTCTTTTTCTTTGCGCTGGAGCCCATGGTGCGTTATGGAGGACAAAGTTTGGGACTATGTGTTATGACAATGAAGGTGGCCCGATTAAGAATCTGTGATATCAGCAAGATTGGGGAAATGGCTTTGCACGGTTGAAGACAGCGACACACGTGGAGTGAAGCACCTCAGCTCCTCCACTCATAACGCTGACCTCTCCCTTCGAAGTTCCTTGGTAATGAGCTGTGCGACTTCTGCGCAAAATGCACAGCAAATTTTCTTCCCTCCCACTCTGACTTCTGATTGGTCATAAGCTCTTCGATACCAGCACAAATTAAAATGGTCTGTCAGAAGCAACATGAGCTCCTACTTCCTCAACTTCACTTCCTTTGACGTCCAGCTCTGGCCACCCCCTCTGAAGCCTGATCCGAGCGTCTATGTAAATCGCATTCTCACTCCCACGTTGTTTTTACCTCTACTACTGGGTTACCACGCCATAGTCTCCATTGCATTGCAGACACGGAATTTCCGAAACTACGAGGGCCGACGTGATACTTTGTGGTACCGCATCTGCGCATGTCATTTGTTCGTGCTAGAGTGCTTCGTACTCCACTTTGCCATCGTCTACCAGAAGCATTGTTCACTCTCTGTTAACATTGCACTCATCCTGTACACGATCTGTGGTGTGCTGGTGCATTTGGTGGTGGAGTAATACTTGTTTACAGGATGGTGCAACCTACGGTATGCTGCCCTATCTCAGGGTTACACGCAGCTTCACACTGCTGATCAATGTGCGCTCAGCCAGCGGCGACCTTGGAGAACCTCTCACGCCTCGCATCCAAACCAGGCGTTCAATCCACCCTCATCCTCTCCAAATCCGACGGCTCGATCATTCGCAGCACTGGCCTACTCTCCACCTCTTCTTCGTCGCCTTTATATGACCCAATCGTCGGCAACGGCACAGACTCAAATGGCGCTGGGGAGCCCACAGAGGGGACAAGCAGTCAGGGCGAATATGCTAGCAACACAGATGTCAGTATCAGGGGCAACAGTGCGGAAGACGTTGCAAGAATGGTCTTTGCATTTGTCGCTGGGGCAAAAGCCTTCACGGAAGGAATGGATAAGTCGGATGAACTGAAGCTACTCAGGCTCAGAACACGAAAGAATGAAATAGTCATTGTTCCCGGTAGGCAAATCCTTTCATCAATGCTTATGTAGGATATTAATGAAAGATGATAGATCCCAAGTTCCTCCTCGTTGTCATTCATGACACTCCGCCAGCTTGAGGAATTGCGCTCGTGACGCTTCTCCATTGTGCCTTTCGTTTCGGGATCATTAAGGTTATACCCTAGGCTCGGCGTTTTGTTGCGGATAGGGTATGTGAAGCGATATGATAGATCGAGATTCTAAACCGCGTCAAGTGACCGATGCTTTGGCGCATGCATGAAGGAATACTTCAATACAGACGAGAGGTAATAGTTCAGAGATCTGAACGATCCAATCAAGTGCCTATGTTTTGAAAGCGATCCCAATTAAACAGTATAGCCGAAGCTACAATGGCAGCCACTATACGGGCACCAGCGGGCGAGCTCTCTAGCGAGTTATCCTGTAGGGGGCTTGGGGGCCCCGTCATGCAGAGCGGTTGCCGGACCCCGGAAAGAAGCCTTCCATTTGGTATGGAGGCGTGATGTTGGCTTCAAGAGGCAAAGTGCCCCTTGGTTCAACATGATCCAAAGCTTATCGAAAGCTTGTAATCGCCGCTAACAGTGTATCAGAGGTTCAAGGTAAGAAGACCAGCGTTGCGCCGTCTCATCATGGAATAAGGATCTTGCCAAACGCCGCGAACAGAGGACACTTGATACAGTTGATGGGAGAGATTGGAAATCTGTCGGGGGATGGGTCCACCCGTCACAATTCAGCTGAAGCCTCCCTCTTCGTGGCCACTACGCGCAGAAGGATCCCATTCATGGAAAACAACGATGAACTGTCATGGACGTTGTGCCGAACTGGGTGACCGACGTCCGTAATGGTGATCCCCGTGTTTGCCAATCGCGACAGCCATTGGGCCTAGCTCGCTGTGATGCGGCTATGTGCGACAGAGAGAGGAGGTCGGAGAGGCGGGGACTCGATCTCTCGACCACCTTCCTTGTTCGGACTACGCCATGCACTTATCAACTGTTCCATCGTATCAATTGTCACTGTCCCTAGGGGAGGGTGCCACCTTCTGCTGCAACGCTGGCCCGAGGTATCCTTTCCCACCACCTAGATTGCTAGCTATGCGGACTCCATCTCGAAGTACCGGTGATCCTGGCTAGACAACGATAAGCCATGCCGCCCATACATTTGCCCCCTCATCGCGTTGCATATATTATATCCGGCATGTCGCACACTCCAGACTTGCTAACCCTCTCTGTTTTCTCCTCCTGTGCTATCCTTCTACTCCCAGCACGCATTAGACACCATGGCCGGCGCAATGGGTGGAGGTATGAACCTCGACGGCGGTGACCCTCGTATGGGATCATCTGCAGGTCTGGGTTACGGCGAAGCAGACGCAATCTCTCGCCCTGCTCACATCAAGCTGCACGACCCGAGCATCACCATTGAAGAGTACATGCATTATGCTGCCATTACCCGCGCCGATGACCGCAACGTTGACGCTCCCCATACCGATAACGCGATGAAAGTAGCGGGACTGAAGTCGCTGAATCCATTCGCAAAGAAGAGAGAACCAGCTGTCGCGACGACAACAGAACTTAATGAGAAAGCCACGACCGAGTCTTCCCCAGATGGGCGGTTCGTCATCACAGAGGAGGAATATATCCAGGCTTCTCGCGCGGTTCGTACCGCTACATGGGGTGCTGTGTTCTTCCTCCTTACTACCGACATTCTCGGTCCCTTCTCTACCGCGTGGGCGTTTAGACAGATGGGCTACGGCCCTGGCGCTGTACTGTACACTATTTTCGCTGCATTCGCTGGCTAGTAAGTCTCCCATCTGGCACAGGTTGGAAGGTTAGATACTAACCAACAATCGTTAGTGGAGGATATCTGCTCTGGAGAATGTTCATGGGACTGGATTCTGACCGATATCCGCTAAGAACATACGGTGACATTGCATTTCGTGTTTACGGGCAAGCTGTACGACATGGCATCAATTCGCTCCAGTCGGTCCAGTTGCTTTTCAACGTAGGCATCATTATCATTACCAACGGCCAAAGTCTGTCCCAGATGGCTGCTAAAGGGCCGAAATTGAACCAGAACGGTGCTTGCTTCATCGTTCTGTGTTTCGTCTGGGCCATCGCTGGCATGCTCCTCGGCCAGATTCGAACGCTTGCGCGACTTGGATATCTCGCCAATCTCGCTGTTTGGCTGAATGTCTTCGTCATTATTGCAACAATGGCCATCGTTGCCCACACCACACCCAACTACGTTGCCGCCAATACCGCTTACATGATCGACCAAGGACCAGTCGTCACCACCGCTGGGCCACCTGCAGACGTTAAGTTCCAAGGCCAAATTGTTGGACTCATGCAAGCAGTCTACTCATATGGTGGTGCTATGCTGTTCGTCGAATTCATGGCCGAGATGAAGCGGCCTATGGATTTCTGGAAAGGCATGGTCTGTGCACAAGTCTTCATTTACTTCTTGTACATGCTGTTCGGCCTATTCGTCTACTCCTACCAGGGTCAGTTCACGCTCATCATCGCATACCAAGGTATTTCGAGCTATGCCTGGCAAACAGTGGCCAACGCCTTTGGTCTCACCTCTGGTCTCATTGCAGCTCTACTGTACGGCAACGTCGGCATCAAAGTCGTTTATAACAACCTCCTCATGGAATTGTTCAAATTCCCCAGTCTTGGAACGAAAGCTGGCAAACTAGCCTGGGTTGTTGTCGTACCCGTCTACTGGGCGATTGCGTTTGTCATCGCATCTGCCATTCCCCAGGTCAACAATTTGTCTGGCTTCATCGCCGCGCTCTGCATCCTGCAGTTCTCATACACCTTCCCGCCGTTCCTGTATGTCGGATTCTTAGTTCAGAAGGGTGCCATCCAAAGCGGCGAGGGCTTCGATCCTGCGACTGGGCAGACTATCCGTCACGACAACGGCATGACCCGATACATTCGTGGATTCAAGCAGAACATTTTGTTGAACGGCTTCCTTGTCTTCTTCTTCTTGGGATCGTTCGTCACTGCAGTCCTGGGCATCTATTCTGCCATCATTGGTATGATTTCGTCATATGGCACCGGTGCCACAAGTAGCTTCAGCTGCAACAGTCCAGTTTTGTAGAAGTCTGGCTTGGATTTTGTTTGATTTGGACATGAGCATCGTTGGAGGATTGGTGATTTGAGGAATTGATGTTATAGGTCGCGTTTGTGCCGTCTACGTCAATATGATCATAACCATCAAGAGCTTACTTAATATCTGTGCGACACAACATTCATCGATCCAACATTAGTTCTGACTGTTCGACGCACGTAGAACCACGATTCGAAGCCAATGAAGAAAGCAAGATGTAGGGTATTGAGCACGTTAAAATACCTTGAACTTGTGCGATCACCCCACGTATGACGTCACTGACAAAGACTTCTGCGAGTACCCAGCGCACACGGGCTCTTAATTTGCTCTCTTGTTGAGGATATTTGTGATCAGAGGACGAAGTGAACGGAGGAATGCGAATGTGACGGGGTGATCTTACCAGAACAACATTGCGGGCAGAACGTTAGCGCGGTTTCCAATGGTACATAAACAATGCCCCTCATCTCAAACCAAATTCACCAACACAACCACCAAACCCAGACCTACGTTCTAGATCACAGACACATCCACAACTGTATTCACAATCCAACCTACAGTCATCATGTCGGACATCGGGTGAGATTCAATTAAAGGCTGCCAATGTGGCTTCCTTGTCGCTGCCTAATGCTCAAGATCTGTTCAATGGCTAATACCCCACTCCAGACGCAAAGATCTCTCCGACAAGGCGCAAGAGAAGATCACTCCAGACTCCCAGAAATCACTCTTCGACAAGGGAAAGGAGGGTGTGACCGACGCTGGTAGGCTGCAGTCCATTCGTAAGGCTCTAAGATCTTACTAACATGCTACAGGTGATAAGGTCGCCGGGGCCGTTCAGCCAAGTGAGCAAACAGAAGGGCTGTCATGCGGACAGCGGCCTAATGTGACCTAGGCGATGACAAGTCCATAAGCCAAAAGCTTTCCGACTCTACTTCCACCAAGCCCGGCGAAGAAAGCTACCTTGACACTGCCAAGAAGACTGTCGAGGACGCCGTTGAATACGTTGAGAAGACTGCCACCGGTATGATTCTTACCGGATAAGGCAGAGAAAAACACGTAACAGCTTATACTTACACCTAACAACAGATGTCTACAATAAGGTGGTTGACTCCACCAAGTAGCTATTCTCCACGATCATGATACCCACAGAGCGAGAACACAATGGTTTCTTTTAGTTGTGAACGAGCGGCTCTTTTCCTGGAAGGACCTCGGCCGATGATGAAGGATACGATACGGTCTCTGTTTGGAAGGATTGATGCACGGCGGATATTTGCTACCTCAAGCTGTGATTCAGCGTATGCACTCCTTGCCATAGAAGGAATCTTGATACCAAGATAGTCAACAATGCATCCTGACGGACAGATTGCGAATGTCCCATGTTCTGTGTCGCAAGCTTGGCCAAAGTCCATTTCGCATGACTACTGATAGGAACTTGAATGATCCACGTCCAATTAGTACCATCATATCTACTTCTTGCCCACACTTCGAAGTTTCCATGTAGACCCCAACCTACTCAGCGTTGTTGGTTCACACCAACACACATAGACCGAATCCCGTTAATCCTCGCTTTGCATACTTTGAAAGATGGCCAAAGACAAAGACCGTGCTCTAAACCCTGCTGCAGCTCAACGCAAGGCGGAGAAGCAGAAAGCACTGAAGAAAGGTGCGCTGATACGTTATTAGATATCCTTAGCCCCAGTCATGCTAACCTGCCCCCAACTTATCCTTTTCTCACACTATCTGTACCTGTCACTGATCGACTCCCGAAACAGGTAAAGCAGCAGTAGCAGCCCAGCGAACGGAACGCTACGCTAATCGCAATCCTCGCCGTCTCGAATCCCAAATATCAGACCTCCAAGCACTCAAGGAAAGCCAAGGCGGGAAGCTCTCAGCTCGAGATCAAAAGCAACTGGAGGAGGCCGAGAAGGACGTGGCGAGGGTAAAGAAAGCAAGGGAGGCTTTGGGCGATAAAGCGCCTACGTTTAGTAGTGCCAGGGGACGAGACGATGCAGGCAGAGGGAGGGAAGACGGAGGCAGGGGCAGGGGTGGCTATGGAGGCTTGGGGAAAAGGGCAAGGGAGCAGGACGTGAGCTCGGGCGACGAAACGGATGAGAGTGTGAGGAGGATACCGTGGCCGAAGGATACGCCGCCGCCCATACCACGACAGCAACGTCAAACTCGACCTCGTCATTCTACGAATGCAAATTCGGAGCCTTTGGGTGCAGAGCGACGCTTGCCTGCTCGGGCAGATGGCGTGGAGCAGGAGCTGGCGCCGGATACGACACTACCGGTCAAACCTGCGGTGAGGACTACATATGAGAGTGCGCCGCAGGTCAGAGATCTGAAGAAGGAGGCCACGGCTAGGTTTGTGCCGGCGGCTGTGAGGAGGAAGATCGATGCTACGAAGGGGAAGGGGGGTACACTGTTGGAAGAGGAAGAGGTGGAGAAATTGGAGAAAGAGGGGTATGGTGCAAAGGCAGGTAGCATTGATGCTGGAGGTGGAGGTGGAACGTGGGAAGGCTTGGTCGTGGACGCTGCGCCTGAGGTTACTGAGGAGAACGATGCGGCGAGGAGATTAAGGGAAGAGGAGGAGCGGTTCTCGAGGGAATTGGAGATGGAAGAAGAGCTGAGAGAGGAGGGAGAAGGGCCGAGGGGTGTGAGGATGGAGGAAGTTAGTGATGAGGATTTATGAGTATCCAATTTGGGACGGCGGCGATAGAGAATGATACCCAAGGAATCGCTTGTTCTGCACCACCTGTTGATGCTATTCTTGTGTACGATAAGTGATGAAACAAAGCACCCGGAAGGATGGAACTTGATCTAAGATTCTTCTTGTGTCAAGGGCCATATGGATCAAAAAACCATGACCATGCCAAGCGAACCCCGGACCTTCTCTTTCTTGATGTTGTATGTTGGAATCTTCTTCGAGCTCGTGAAAATTTCCTTGAACCGACTGTCAGTATTACGTGTGCAAGAAGTGATAATCAAACAAGACTAGACCGCCGCTTACATCCAAGGCCCGTCATTGCATCGCATCGCCAGAGCTTCTCGAGCACGATCAGAGGTTACCGATACCTTAGATTATATTCGTGCTGATTCATTTCCTCGATGCCTTTTTGGCGGCAGTGATGGTGCGGATAGTCTAGTTTCTCCCAAGACTGGCCGCTGACAATATCCATTGGCCACACGATGTCCCTGAGGCTCCCACTGATCTGGATTCCGCTCATCCCATTATTCTATTCACCCGATTACCATCGTACAAGTTTCATATGGCGGTCTTGGCATCAGCGGGAGAAAACTCGTATAATTAGCCTGGACTATATACTAAAAATCCATACTTTCTCTATAGTTACTTATTGACCACGTTGGTCCTAATTAGGTAATTGTGAAGCTGTAGATACCTTAGTTATTTAGTCTTGTTGACTTTATAATGTCTTTTAGACTAGATGTTATACCTTTATGAAAAAAGGCTACCGCTAAGCGGCCTACCTCTAATAATATATTTGTAGTAGTAGAGCTATTTAATTAACAATCCTGTGTACCTAATTAATATATTCTTAAGGTAGTAGAAGATACTCTTCCTCTTTAAATAGCTACCCTTATATTATTATTATTAAGGGAGGTTAGCCCTAAGGTTTATACTCTAGTATAGATAAAGTAGGAGTAAGAGTATAAGTCTTATATATTAATACTTATATAAGTATCTTTATTATTTATAATATCTTGAATTATATCCTAAGGGCGAGCTATATTACTATTTAGTAACGAGGAGGAGTTAGATACTAAGCTAGAGCTAGAGTATATATAATTTAGTAAGGTCTTTTTTAAGGGGGAGGAGTATAATTTATATAGTTATATCTATACTATTAATAGATTTAATAAGGGTAAATATATTAGTATATATACTCTTAAATATAATATTATATAGAAGGTAAATATAGTTACTATTAAAGTAGGATTAGCCTACTAGCTTATTAATATTAAGGTTACCCTTATATAAAAAGATTAAAAGAAAGATAAGAAGTATACTATTAATATTAATATTAGCTAGTAAAATATTAAAAAGGTAATATTATATAAATAGTTTATAAGCTTTAAGGATATTAAGTTATATATTAACTTTTAATATACGTATACCTTATAAAGGTTAATATTAATAATATTTACTTAGGTATTATCTAGTAATACTCTTCCTCTTACTTAGGCTAGTTAGAATACTACTACTATTATAATAAGACTACTTTATAAGGTAATAAAGTAATGAGTATAGTAGATACTTATTAAGTAGCGGATAGCCCTACTTATAACTACTTATAAATATTATAATAATAGTAGTACGTATCCTAACTATTTAAATTATTACTAGGTATATCTTAAATTAAATAAGTATTATCTTATTATAAGAACTTTATATAATAGTAATTAATTATAGATTAGAATAATAGTTAAGCTAGTCTAATAAGATTATTAAAGTATATAATCTAGGAGTTAACTAAGAATTATACTTAAAAGAAAGATAAGAATTATATAATAGCTTTACTATTAATTACCTCTTTAATAAGCTTATTAATAAGTTCTTTTATACCTTAAATATCTACTCTATAGGTAGCTACTACTACTACTATATTAACTAATATATTAAATATTAACCTCTTTATATTATTTATAATATAGTAGGAGTAGTAGTATATAGATAAAGAGGATACTTTAAAGGCCTAGGAAATAGCTAGAATAAGGATATTATAGCTAAATCTCCTACTATTAAGTTATAAAAATATTAATATTAACCCTTATATTACGCCTTACCTCTAGAGTAATACTATAGAGGGTAATAACTTAAGTAGATATATTAAGTAGTACCTAGTTAGCTACTAGAATATTAATAGGATATAGTAAGATTATACCTTAAAAGTATTATATAAGAAATAATATAACCTTAAAAGCCTTTAATTAAAGAAGACTAATTTAGAGTATTTATACTATAAGTATAATATTACTATTAATATTGATAAGGCCTTAATAAGAGATATAAATAAGTATATTAAGTAGAAGTGTATAAAGTATTATCTTAGTAATTATATAATTATTAATATTATTAATAAGGTTAATAAAGATAATATAGATAAGAATAATATTAGTACTTAGGATTTAAATACTTAAGGTATATTACTAGTACTAAGACGAGCTAGAAATACTCTTCTTTTAGTAGGTTTTATACCTTATTAAGGAGTAATTCTAGCTTATAACTATATAAAGTTTATATAATAGATATAATAGGAAGTATAACTCTATTAAAGAAAATATACTAAAAAGTACTATTTAATTAGTATTTTCTTTATTTCTTAGATATGTTCTCCTAATACTTTAACTTAGATATATAATTAATTTAATATTATATACCTAATACCTTAAATAAACCTTATATATTATTACTTCTTATCCTAGTAGCTCTTAAATAATATATAATATTTTATAAGAACTAATTAAAGCCCTTAAAGTTATTATTATTTATATATACCTTTATTAATTAATTATTCCGCTTAATCTACCTCTTAAGCTTTATAAATAACGTCTTAATAGGATTAAGATTTAATAAGTAAAGAGGAAGCTTTATAAGGATAATACTTAAAGTATAATAGATATACTCTAGCTCTTTAAAATTATAGATAGATATATTATTTATAATAAATATAAATTAAGGATTAAGAAAAGGAGTAGTTTAAGGGAGGATTTTAATTTAAATAAAGTTATTAAAGATATCTAATATAATTAAGTTATAATATATTTCCTAGCTAATATATCTATTAATAGTAATTATAAGTAAGATACTCTACCTCTTATTTTATATAAATAGCTCCTTCTAAGTCACCTTTATATTATATAAGGTATATCTATATTTCTTAAAGCTAGATTACTTATTTATAATAATTTTATTTAAGAAGACTAGCTACTCCGCCTTCTAATTAATAAGATATAATATCTAATTAGTCCTTAAGAACTAATTATATTAGTATATAATCCTTTTTACCTACTTCCTACTCTAGCTAAGTTATTTAATTATTATATTAATTACTTATTATATTATATATATATTAAACTTATCTTAGAGAAATTATTATATCTTATCCTAATATATAGTAGGCTAATATAATAGGAAATTAAGAAGCTCTTTAATATAGTATATTAATAGCGTAAGGTGATAACTACCTAATTAGACGATCTATTTTAGGCGTTAAATAGATTTATACTTACTTTAATTAACCCTTTACTACTCTAGAGTCCTCCTCTTAATTAATATAGCTGATAGTATATATTTATTATTATATTTATAGAGTAGGTATCCCGCGACCTCCTCTTATAAATAAGAGCTATTCTGGCGAGGTATATAGAATTATAGGGAGGTAGGTAGGTAGACTACGATAGGTAGGTAGGATTATAATAAGTAGTAATAAAGGTAGTAGGTAATAAGGTAGAAGGATAATATAATTATATATAACTTTAAGGATATTAAATATAGACTATATAGATATTAATTATGCGCTTTAGAGATAGGCTGGTATTTATAGTACTAATCATATGGAGGTTTTCCGATTTTCTCCCGCAATGCCAAGACCGCCGCATGAATGTTTTACTATGATAACAATCACTTTCATTGTTTAACGAAGCAACGAGTATTGATTTTGATTGGTCTGGAAGCAAATGGTGATAAAACCGCTGACCAAACCCCCTTTTCGCCAACGGTAGGGACAGGTGAGAAGCTCCTGAATATTGTCCCTGCCAGTACATAGCCTTTGAGCATCTTAGCGTCTTCATCAAAGTTTTGCAGCCAATAGGAGCGGAGAAAAGTTCCCAGCCACAACATTGGTGAGATCTCTAAGCATGCTGGAGAGAAAAATGGATGATTAGATCCGATGTGTCGCCTGCTCGCCCGCCTTTTGATCATCGTACTTACGTGCTATTAGGACATGTTACTCGAATAATTGCTGCTTGCTCAGAGATAATGAATAATTCATGGTGGCACGAATAGAGCATACAAAAGACGACGTTGCGGCGAGATCTGTACGTTCCTGAAGCAAGACGGTCCGCCACGTTAGGAAGCCGAAGGGCCTTTTCCGCTTTTTAAGCTGCGAACATTCTCCTTCATTGTACTTTGGTGTGGCCTCCCCGTAGAGACCCTGATAGCGCTGGTTGTGAGATATCATTATCTCTTATAATCTTCTTCTGGTAATTCCTGATCTGAAAGCTTTGACCTGGATTTGGACTTAGCACTGCGGCCACCTTGTCCATGGAACATCAGACGCAGTCAGGATAAGAGCTGCCAAGCATCTGGGCTCATGACCACTTGAGTATGTCATTCGTGGCTGAATAGCTTTGAAATGCTGGTCATCCTTCTCCACCCACTTTCTCGATTCACATATCAACTCCACAACGGTCCGCTTCCATCCTCACTACCGTTTCAAGAGTCGTATCGTTGAGCTAGGGGTTTTCCTCATAATTAGGCAATGCTATCACGTTCTAGTGAATGATTGAGACCTACAGAAGCCGTAAATGAGTGCTTACCGATGGCGGGTCCAATTTTCGTAGGGAATCTTGCACCATTCTTACTGAGCGCAAAAATACAGACCTCAAGATTGTGAATGCTGTCGGATGACTTGGTCTCGAGCAAGAATCTAGCCAGACGCTTGAGTATTTCCAGGAATGCACCACCCAACGCAGAGTACACCTCACACCCACGGGTTCTATGCTGTTGATTTTTGCTGATCCTTTGTATTTAGATCAGTGTGGTATTGTGCAATGGATTCATGGTCTTATCAGTCTTCCGCATGATACATCAGTAGCGGTCCACGGTGTTGAACGTCTCTGACCCAACCCAGTTGAGAATCCGCGGTACAAGCGAGGCATCGCCAGATTAAAATAGGCTTCAAAGGTACGGAACTATATGTATAGGATACAAGAGAACTTAGAGGCAGGAAATAGATTGAACATCTATGACAACATAAGCGGAGATCGGTGATATTGTGGGGTGGAGGCATAATAATGAAAGCCAGAGGAATGAACATTGGGAGTGAGAAATCATTCATGCTGTCCGATGCCAGAGGGAAGGTCTTTCGGGTGGTGAATGCCCCAGATGGATGCTGCGGCAGGTGAGGTGAAGACTCATCGGAGGGGAGTCTTCGATGCGTGAGTGCTTAGCGATGAGATTGATAGACGACGAATCGACGGCCCTCCAATGGAGTCATATGGTTAAATTTTGACTGTGATTGATAAAGGCGTTTGACGAGTAGCTATTGAGCTAGATAGGGAAGGGTTAGAGGGAAGCGCCGAAGCTGTAAGTCTCTGCCGGCCTTGAGTCGAATGGGATAAATCCTTTACTTAGCTAGAAAGATAATTGTACGTTCACCTCCGCAACAAGAAAACGGAACCCTCTAAAGAGCCAGCATTGAGATGTACAGCATTCGTGGCAAATTTCACTTGCGTGGTGGATATATGGCGCTTTGCGAACAAATCAAATTTGAGAAGCGATTACAGGAGTCACAGACCCATGGCCCATTCGACGGAGCCGCTATAATAGCAAGAAAGTGATATCCATAGACACGGTCTCCTTTTCCCAAAGTAAAATGTGATCGTAGGTGGTGATGCGCTCAACCAAAAAGGCAGGCAGAGATCCTCAAAGAGGTGGTAATGTGGGCGCTAATGTAGTTGATTGTGGGAAAGACGACTGGTTGGCATCCCGCGCAAGTGCACGAACCAAAAACGGTAACAGTACGAGTAGAATACCGGACAAATTAGAGAGACCTAACACTGAAATATTGTGGGTATAAGTGGTAGCTCTCGGGCTTGCCTGAAGATGAATCAGTGGACGACGTGAGGGAGACAAACGAATGCGTTTGGCCAGGTTGGACTATGGCCTTCTGGGGATCAATCAACGAATTGACTGCTGGCAACAAACATCAAATACAGACACAGTAGAAAGTCTCACACATTTTGAGGCACGACATCTTCCAACAGAATGTGTCTAATGAATGCTCATGTTGAAGGCCATGCTTCCCACGCAGAGAGTCAACAACAATATACAAGAACTAAATACTCTGCTGAGCGATGAAGCGGGCTGACCGAATCGACGGTAAGAATGTATGATCTGTTGCATTCCAATGCGAATTCCACGGTAGAAATATAGTTTAGAGCGATTGACTTGAGCGTAGCGTCGATGATTTTCTCGAAGTTCGTATGATATGACATGTCAGTCATGCCACCGTCGTGGACGTCTGGTAGTGCAGTGAAGCCTGAGAGGCCTCGACTGTTCTGATGGAGCCTCGTCGCTAGCGGCCCGAGTTGGCAGAGACTATTTGGATGTGGTATGGCATGCTTCATGCAGAGCGAGCAATTGGAGACCAATCCGCGAAATCCGCCAAAATGAGTGGACAATCTGAAGTCCAACTACCTCAGACAGGTGAGGGCTAGAATGCTCCTATCAGCCCTATCAGCCCTAATCCTGTCTAACTGAGATTGGTTGGTTCTCACTTCGCGTACCTCCGTACCCGCGATGTGCCCAAGCACGCCAAGCTCTTCTTTTCTGCTGCCCAACGTACTCTATGATACGACCTCCGTCATTCACATCCATATTGCATTCGATCGTACATAACTCACTCCCATCTCCCGCAGCTCTGCTGTACATTGTCCTACGAACCGTCGAACAAACAGACATGCAATCGCTCCCTCGTACAATAACCACCCAGTCGACCATGTGATATGAGCCTCTTCGATGCCATCTACCCTCCCCTCCTCAATACCCGATTCGCAATTGGGCCTCTCAGCCTCCGAGCTCCACATCCTTCGCCAGCACCAACAGATCGCCCTTTCTTCAGCTAGCAGTAGCGCCGGGCCGCACTATTCGCACTCAACTACATCGTCCCGCGGGCGAGGACATGCTAGGAGCTCAGCTAGCACGAGCAGGGCTGCGAGCGCGGCGAGCTCGGCGGGGGGTGGGAATAGATTGCTGCTAGATGCAGGGAGCCTGGCGGTGTTGGGCAGTCATTTTGAGAGTTTGATGGGGGCTATCCAGAATCGGGTTGATAGTGTAATTTGCTCTCCTGCTCCGATATTGAGCATGTTCCCGCTAGATACGATCTTGCTGACGCTCCGCCCAACAGCTCACGGCCCAGACCCAGCGCTCCACCTCTCATCAATCCTCCCGTACCGCCTCCTCCATCGCCGACGCCGACCGAGAAATCGCCCGCTTCCGGGAAATCATCCGCCAGATCGACGAGCTCGAGGTCGAATTCGATAAGGTGAGGCACATTCGGGACATCGTCAAAGGTTTCCGGGCCCGGGTTGAAGGCTTGGAGCGACGAGTCGACGGTAGGGGAGGCGGAGGTAGAGGGTCGACTGGGAGGAGGTGACGTTACACCGCAGATGTTAAAGTACTATGGACTGTATGTGCAAAAGGGCCACCGGCGCTTTGGGTATCCAAAGCTTTCAATCCGGTCCAACGATGGTCATGGATTCTTTTCTTCAAAGTAATGTTTTGTAATTGAGGCAGCAGTTTTGTTTGATGAATACCCGCTAGAGCGAACAGAGCGCAAGCTTATGAGGGAAACCAGACCCGACGGTATAACCGCCATTGGGCCTGTATTTATGTATGGATTACATGTATCATTATCAGTCGGAAATTCATATATTGTTCATTTTGCTGGTTTCTCTTTCAGACCCAGCTCATCAACCAGTTTCACCCTCCTCGGCCTGCTCACCTCGGATCCAAGTTGGCGATGCAGATCAGAGGAAAGCCAAGAACTCCTCCAAAAATTCTGCCACACTCAATGTTGTTAGTAAGTCATATGGGCCAGTATGAAGCCCGAATATTTCATATAACGAGCTCGGATTGTGCAATGTTTAGTAAACCAGGCCTCTGCTGGGACAGGCTTCGTGTCTGGGCATCGTTCCATGGAACACCATATGCATAGCTCGCGGTTGCCATTCCGGTTCGCTCTCATCCTCCCTCACAATGCGATCCTAAATGAAGATCTTGGCTCGAGTTCGATTTTGAGTCCGAGAGTCGTTTTGGGGTTTGTTCTACGCCCTTCTCCTATTCTTTTGCCTAATGTGGGAGGTGTGGTTTTCCACGTTTGGTTGGCAGGATTCCTTCCGCATTTACTGCACAGAATCCGAGCACGAAGTGGCTGCAGGTAGGCTACGTCTCCAGCCGCAGCGTTCACCATTAGTACACGCCGTAACCCTTGCGAAGTGTTCCCCTCTCAAGCCTGAGCCACAAGAACGCGTACAAGTCGCTGAATCGATTAGTAGATTATGTGACATGGAAAACGCCATAGGCTCGCAAATTCAGATCCTCTCCCATAGCATGCAGGAAAGAGATCCACATGAAAGCTTGAAGGTACCGTCAGTGACGGATCGAAAAGGAAGGTCCGTGCTTGCGAGCGAGAAATTTGGCGTTGCTTCTGGGATATATATAGTCTCATAACCAAGCGTTGAGAAGCGGAACGGGTTCAGACCAGGTGGTAGGGAGAGCTCTCAGTGACAAGACAAAAGTAGCTCTTGTAGCTTCTGCTGCGTGTCAGGATAACTATTGCTAGAGGTCATCAAGTGCTCTCTTAAGAAATTTCTGACTGTTGGTCCTTGCATAACGGAGGAAAGATGTGGATTTGGATTCGCGTACAGAAAATGTTGCTCAGAAATACTTAGATAAAGCGCCGTCCCTTTCTCTTCTCTGGCTTTGTTGAGGCTGCCATATAATTCGGCGATGCCGACGTCTTGTGGCCTAAAGAGAGTGATGGGTGCATTGCGCAGCTAAAGATACAAATGAATAGTAAGAGGTGAGAGCTAAATAGCCTGTGCGGTGGCACTTTTCCATGAAACGCTAGGCATGAGGTCGTGGCTTCAAGGAAGCTGTAGAGACAAGAAGGCCCGATGATTCTGGTGTAAAATGCAGAGCGGCGCACAACAGGCTTACTGTTAGAAACAAAAGCTGATTCAGCTCCGTTTGGTTGAGATAACTTGATGATGTCTAGTAGGATATCTTAAGAGCGGCTCTAGTAAAGTACTCGACAAATGTTCTTCTTGTTCTCGGGAGCTGTGGTGTGTAATGTGATTGGAAACCGTACTCTAGCTGCCAGCTTTCCTATGGCCGGGCTGATGACTGGTAGCCTCACATCAAATTGCGGTACCCCATCAAATTTTATGCAAAGGGTTTGAGAGAGAACTGCGAGCACTGGACTGAGTGAGCTCTCTAGATGACATGGGCCCACATCATGAATCTTAGAGACACTGTTCTTCTAGACGACAATGGCTTTTAGCTTTTATGCCACATAGACCGGCACCTACAATGCTCGCAGCCGCTGAATTGATTGCATTCCAAAACCGCATGCCCACTAACCTCATGCTCCCCGATTTCCCATTCTTATCGCGCCTTGAAAACGCCTTCGTAATGCGCAAAAAGGGTATAGAAATTTCGCATGAGGCGCCTCGACCCCGGAAGTATGATTCATTTGTACACGTCGCTCTGTTCATTAGTAGCCAGGTCATTTGCACGTAATCACGTACTGTCCGAACTTCCACCGCCATGACAACCTCGCTCGTGCCTCTTCATGTTACTTCGTACGCTGAAAGCTTTGCCACATCCTTTGTGCGGACATAAGAATGGCTTCTCACCAGTGTGCGAATGACTGTGAATCCTGAGACTAGAGGGTCGAGAGAACGCTTTGTTGCAGACTGGGCAAACATATCGATCTTGCGTCTGGCCTGTGAAATTCGTTGTGGAGGACTGAGCAATGTAATGGTGATGTTGATGTTGTTGGAATTGATTTGGATTGGTGGGGTCTGTGGGGGATCCATCTTGAGAGTTGGGCAGTGGACGGTCCACCCCGCTAGGTGCAGCTGGTGGGAAGTTGTTGGGTAGTGGTCTTTGAGAGTACATTGCTTGGTCCCCAGTAAAATTATTGGACTGGGCTGGCGGAGGATACGAGTAGCTTGATGCAGGGGAAGGAGATGGGGGGTAAGGAGAAGTTTGGTATGGTGATTGGGATGGATGCGATGACATCGCATTCCCAGTATGGGAGGATGTTGGAGGAGGCTGACGTTGCTGGTGAGTCTCTAGGTTATTGACCGCGGGCCCAAAGTATTGAGGAGCAGTTGCTGAGGAGTGGGAGGATGTCGTAGATGGAGACTGGTGGCGAATGTCAAAACCAAGCTGTGGATCAATTGGAGGTGATGGCGGTACTGTGTTAGGGTTGCTCACGGATGGCTGACCGTACTTCAGCGGTCGGTGGCCGGTGTTGTGGTGCTCCCCTCCTTGGGGTTGTTGGTGTTGTTGCATATGGGTCCCGTCTACTTCCACTACAGACCATATAAGCGTGAATGGCAACGTCGGGCAAGGAAAACTAACAGTGCTGTTCTTGTTTGACTTGCGGAACCTCCATATGTATCAGGCTCTGTATTGAAGGCAATGTTCGAAGGAAGTTGGGGTCTTCTGGCGGCGAGGGCGGTGGCTGTGGCGATCTTGTATACAACGGAGACTGATGTATGTATGGGCTCGCGGCGACGGCAGTCATATCTTGCGTACGGTCGTTTCGCAGGCGCGTTTGAGGGTCTGTAGAGCTTGGTGGACGCGGACTCGAAATGGGCTTTCGCAGGGTATTTGACTGAGTTCTATCCACGAGTTTCGAAACGTTCATATCTTCAACACGGAGACCCGTCAGTCAAAGCTCAAGTACAATTCGAGTCGCAGAAGCCAAAAGCGGATTATAAGACGAGGCAGTGGGCGCATGCCATAGGAATGTCAAGTAGGAAAAAAGGCATGAAGGAAAAGGGTGCACATATCCAAACAGAGCAGAATAGCAAGGCTTCTAATGGCTTACAAGGGTGAGAAGGTGAAATCCATGAACGGTAGGTCCCTAGTCCTCGCTTGCGTGCAAATGCTTCGAATGCGTCAAGGGAGGTGGAGCTGGAGCACAGCTAGGGACTACGTAGCGGTCGAGCGATCTCCAAGTACCAGGTGCAATGTGCTGTGGATCAGTGGGTTAGATATGCCGAGAAGGCTTGCTAAACCCGAGCCTGAGATGCTGGGCGACGGACCACGCCAGATCTTCAGCGTGCCTCCCGAGAGACGAATGGGATGGTGTGACTCGTCGTAAAGTACTATCCTTGCCCTTTCCTCCGCTGGGGGCAGCGGCAGGGGACGACAAGTCTGGAACAGGGGCAGAGATGTGATGCTTGGAAGCGCAACGCAGTACTCGGTTAGGCTGGACTTCTCACCACGGCGGAGCTAACCGAGATAGGAAGCAGCACGGAACGGGCTTCTGCTGCACCGACCGCGCTTTATCCCAATCCAAATTTCGATGCCCACGTCTAGCCTCAAGTGGTTCACGATCATGCAACGACTCCCTTCTTTTGGCTCGCCCATTACGGAATAAACAGAGCGTCAATCGATCAAGCCCAGGTCGGAGTTGCAAGCAGGAGTGAGGCGCGCGTCAAAGATGAAGGAATACTAAGCGCTATATGATACAGAGAAGGGAAGAGGCAGCAGATGGGACTGAGGAGGGGTGGCTACGACAAAAACACAAACACCTAATACGTTGCTCCATCTATTCTGCCAAATTCTTGCCATTTCCAGGTGTTTGTTCACTTGTTCTGTCGTGGTGGTGGTCTCCTACGGTAGGCCGCCTTTTAGGCTATTTGGTGATCTGCACTCCCAGGGAGTCGGGGTGCGCTCGGAGCCAATTGGTGTTCTGTTCGGGCCCTGTGGGACACACGTTGCATGCTGATCGGCAGCCCTCCCTATAGAATAGCGCAGATCAGTGCGTGGTTCGAGAACCGCAAGCGTGGAATGAGATACTATGGTACTTTCTTTGCGCCCAGAGCCACGGTTGCGTCATTTGTTGGGCAAAGATTCAAGGCCGTGCGCCACACCCTTCATACAAGTATTCATTGTCTATCATATTCTACTGTGTCGTAAAATCAAGATATCAGATGCAACAAGTGCAATGCTGTGACGCAAGCCCGGCCATTTGGCGGTGCATCCCGGGTCCCAGCAGACTGCGTGGGACATCATCATTTCCATTCATCTCAAGTAGAATATCCAACTACGTACGCCTGGTACAAGCCTGTGATGTATCTCCCGAGCGCCCATGAGATATCTTCTAGAACCGGGCGGGACAGCGATCACTCATACACTAAAACCGGCCCTGGCCATCTGCAGATCCCTATAGTTCTAACGGTCATCGCTGACAATACTCCACATCAAGATCGCATACAAGGTGCAATACCTCATGCGCCGTCTCAAATGCCGGTCGGGCCAGACTCGTCAGGACGCGTCCCTGTGGTTTCTAGGACCGTGCGTACAGTAAGCCCTTTTTCGCCAGGTAGATGACAGCGGAATAATCCTCCAATGCTCCGAGACCCACAACTGCTGTCAAAGTGATGAGCGCGGAGAACTACTCCCAAACTAGGTACTTCTACTTTCGTCGTTGCCAGCCGCCAGGCGTAGCGCAAGACCGAGAGCATGGTTGATCGATAAGTCTTACCTGGCGAAGGTTGGCGGTCCAATTGCTATGACCAACACACATCGCCTGCATGACCGCAAACCCGCACCGCACTCGTCGTCCGACTTCCTCGTCTACTCTCACAAGAGCATGCCGCCAGACTGAACTGCACTGAAGAGGGATGTTTCAAGCGCTGTTGCGCGGCTTAGCATGCTCCATATGATGATGACCGGCATCCCGATCATGTGTCTAGTGCTCTCAGACCCGAGCCATCAGTGGTTGAGCAACTTGTAGGGCTTGGGAGGACACTAGAACGAGGGAATTTGTTCGACGCTGTATAGTACCATGTCGTGTGTTTGAATGGCGCGGCTAGAAAGATATCTCTTCTCCCAATGGTTATAGACTGCTGATGAAACTCTTGACAACCACGCAGAAACGTCAGACAGGACCGCGGAACACCGTCACTGACCAGACACAGTGCCCACAATATGCTGGTAATAGATGACGACGAATGCTCCTCCTCTCAGTCTGGTATTGATGATATCCAGTCTCCACTCGTCATTTGCCACTTGCATTCAGTCTCCTACAGTTGATGTGGTCCTTTATTGCGGGTAATTTATGCTTATCAAAGATTCAGATAGCACATTGCATTCTTTCATGTCCAGCATGACAGCTGTCGTGACCAACGTCTCAACGGTTCTTCGAACGCGAAATACTGAATGGCTGGTGGCTGTCGATCCCCCGAGGTTGTGCATGGCTATCGCAATCACGGCTCCATCTGACATCCTGCATGCATCCAGAGTATCCCAACGGGGCCAACCCAAGTCTCCTTCTGAGCTCTGGACGCAGACACCCACCTTTTCGGAGTCCCACGGTCATCAGTAATCCGCACCAAAGGGAGTGGCCCTATTAGTGTGCATGCGAGGTATATGGATTTGCATAAGCCTGCTCCGGTCCCCGAGTTGGCCACGCCGAGCCTTATAAAGATGTCGCCAAGTTCAGTAGCTATCAGTCGGCAATACCTTCCCTGAGATTGCTTCATAAGTATTTCCTGCCTCTATCCGAATTAACTTCGCGCATCATGTCAAAACCTTGGGGTCTTTGTCATACAAATAGGAGTCCCTGCTATATATCAAGCGTCATTCAGTCCGTACAGGTCACGATTAGGTCCTACTCGATACGACGAGCTTCTAGACACGCCACGATGATCAGCATTCTTTGACGATAGGGCCGACTACTACTCATTTCAGCCAATTTCACAATGCACGAACATGGTACACTAACGACGCAGGAGCCTTGTCTCCAATACGCACGGGCCGCCTTCCATCGTCCGGAAATGCAATCCTGGCTTCACTTTTCTCCTCAAGGATTGCATGCGAACACCGTACCAATACCCAGTACGCCTTATGTGGTAGAGGGCATGTCACCTTTAGGCAGGACAAGCATGAGAATACAGTGCTGATTCTCAGAACGGTTTAGCTAGCATCGAGCAGGTCGTATCCACGGTAGATCAGGCATCTGGGCACGAAAGAGTCATCGTGCATCGAGCAAACACTGATCCGACAAATAGCAGCGCTCGGTCTGCCCCCATAATGCCTTGCTTCCTGGGAATACGCAAGACATTTTTAATAACCTACCAAGAAGCTTTTCCGCCGCCCTCTTCGTGACTTCAGACGTTGCTAGAGCAAGTGGCGGTGTGTCATGTCATCATTGGGGTTCTGGTAGAGGGTATATCGCAGTCTCTTGAGCTCAAGATACTGGACAAGGTCGCTTTGGCCGCAATAAGAGTCCATTGAATGTACACAATGTAACACGTCGTATACGTGACCTAGAATTCTCCGCATCTACCTGCTCGTCCCGTTGCTCCTTCTTTAGTCCCAGCATCACTTGCCACGAACATTCTCCTCCTGCTCCTTGCTTCTTGGTGGGTATGTCTCAAGTACGCCATACGTTCCGAAATTCAACCACTAGCATTACCCGCATATTTCAGTGACTGGCCTTGGGCGAAGGCTATATTGGTAGCATAGATCGTCACCGTCTTCTGCCGAACCTAAGGCTCCTGTTGCACACGGTCGTGTGAGACTCGGAAGACCTAAAATTGACAAGCCGAACGTTTTATGAATTCAGCAGGAATAATATGTCTATCGAATCAGCCGCACCAGCATGATAGGCCAAGTGATTATAAACATAATTTGATTAGACCTATCGGACAGTGTTACCCCAGTCCTAATGGCATAGGCCCTCGTGAGCAGGACCATTGAAGATGCCGTAGCTAAGTTCCGTTTTTCCATAGATATGGTAAACACCCCCGGGGAATGCATAATGGACCCAGACCTAGCGGACAAGAACGCCTGCACGCTATGCTAATGGAAGATCTCTAGGTTCTGCATGCATAGGTAAAGCATACTGGATAATTAGAGTTAGAATAACCAGTCATCGCTGATGCATGCCTCATGTTGCGACTTTCCCGTGGCAGATGGGTATCCTGTGAATAATGATCATGAAGTCGTAAGAGTCTCTTCTACTCCCTTAATTCCTCTTTCGACTCTGCTTGCTCCTCGCTCAGCCTCTCATCAAGCAAATCCTCCCTTTCCTTTCCATGTCTTGACTTCTTAATGTTTAGACACCCGTCCCCGTTCAGCGGCGTTCGTGCTCTCCGATGCCCAGTCTCTCTCAGGCTCGCATCACTAGTCATCGGCCGAATATCTGAGGCACTCCAAATACGAGAGTTGCGAGTGCTGTGATCTAAGCGTGAGTTGCGATTGCTGTGTTCAGGGGAACGACTGGTGGGGTCAATACTGTTGAAATCGTGAGTGCTCCAGCTAGCTCGGTGTACGCGTGCACCAAATGGAGCACCAGTCCCTGGACTTTCAAGTTGAGACTGCATGCTATTTTTGCGGCTAGGGCGCGCAGTGCGAGGGCGATGGACCGGAGTAACGGAGACGCGAGAGCCCATGGGATCGTGGACGCTGCCGATGAAATCCTCGTCCTCGTCTTCAATCTTGGGGTGCCGGCGTACGGAGGCCACGTTGAAATACGGTCCCTTTGGCTCCTCTGGCGGAGGTGGGCGCGGCGGAGGAAGATCAAGTGCGGTCTTCGCAACATGAGCGTAATACTTCTGGCGGATCTTCTCCCATTTCCTGGGTCTGAAGCTCTCGTTGTTGCGGGTGACGGACATGTAGCTTGAGATAGCGCCGATGACTATGGCAATCAAGAGGACGATAGTCAAGATGCCTTGGATGACGATAATGACAACACCAATAATCGTCGTGGTTATTCGTGCTAAATTGAAGCGCACGTCGAAAGCTGCAGACAAAGCGACTGTGGAGACTTTACTAAAGCCAAGGAGGTAGACCATCAAGGCATTGAGGCGGGCACCTTCGAAAGGCTTCAACGTCACGATGATGATGAGGGCGATGATTTCAACGACAAGCAAACCGAAGACTTGAGTCATCGGCTGACCTGCGGCTCCTCCGTAGAAGCAAGCACGAACAAACTCGTAAACCAGCCAGACAGCGAAAAACCACCATCTTGTCCTTCGAAAGCGTGAAGCTAGCCAGCCAAATCGCTTGGTGTAGTGCTCGTCTTCATGTACACTAGTTCGTTTAACATCATTGTCGGTGTACCGGATTCTCCACCATGGCAAAGTACCAGCGGAAACTTTCTGTTCAGATTTCTCCGACCTGTGGCTCTCGAGCTCGAATCCATACCAAGGAATTGGACCGACAGCCTTGGTTTTCTCGATGTGCACTCTGTCCGGCACTGTTGCGTAGTGCCCCAAGCGAAGCCGACAAAAGCAAGAATAGCCGGCAACGCCAAACATCCCCACAAAAAGGACGATGAAGATGATAGCCGCTATAGCTGTAGGTCCAGCCGAGCCCTTGTAGGTGAATTGAAAGAGCGTCAAGAAGATCATCATAAAGAATCCGATGAAACAGGTACGAAGCGCAGCTTGTACAGTGTATGCAATCCAATGGGCCCTAAAATGAGCCAGCTTCTGAGTTCTCACCACGTTGATCTTGCTTAAGCCCTCAACAGTCCCTTTGATAGCAACAATTGCAGTCACAATGAGGACGATGAGGATTATGAACCATAGGAAACCGGTCATGAATGCGTTCGATGCTGGGATACCCTCCGGAGACAGTGTTCCCGCAAACCCGGAGTAGTTGCCTGGTATGGGCAGGCCTGGCTTGACAGGATTTCCGTACCAAGAGTACCCATCTGAAGAATTCGCGATTGCTCTTTTGGCGATGTGATTTTCCAGGTTTCTTGTTTGCAGCATCCTCAACTGATCTTCCATTGACCCGGTGTATCGTCTGAATATGTTGAGGCTTGATCGTTTGTAAATTTGGGAAAGCTGATAGCCACCACCAATATCATTGGCCGAAGCACCTGTACTTGCTGCTCCTACACTGCTAGTGTTTCCCCTGTTGGATCCTAAGAATCGGTTGATGCTGTCCTGCATTGACTGACTGTAGATCATACCCGCACTCCACGCAAAATTGCTCCACCAAGCCGTTAGCACGCTCGGCCAGTTCATCGACAATGCTCCGGTGTAGAAGATGTGGTGGAAAACCGCGAAGACGACGAAGATCGAAAGTGAGTGAGCGTAATGCGTACGCATGGTTGGAATATGGTCACCGTAGACGGCTGTGGCAAGGGATGCGCCCAGAGCGACAAGCGTGAATATACCTAGCACTGTGCCAACAGACTTGGGCTGCGAGAAGGTCACCCCGTTTGTCACGACTGCAGAGTAGCATCCGATTTCTGATTCCGTTGAATTGCCGAAGATTCGTAGGATTGCTTGACCTTCGAAGTCCGGTATGCTCAATGCGATTGGAGGAATGCCGGCAACGTCGGATTGGGAGACGGGGATGATTCCATTAGCTTCGATGGAGACGCTGCGGTTCATGGGACAAAGGCTATGTCATGTCAGGATTCTGTGGGTGCCAATAGCCTGTTTGCTCACCTATATATCTGGGCATTGCAAGGATTGAAGGTGAGGTCGAATCTAGACTCGCCGTAGGCAAAGACACCGATGTACACTGGATACCTTCAATCAACCGTGCCATCGGATATAAACGGGCGCCAATACGTACTCATGATGCTCTCGTTGGCAACATTGGTTCTCCCCTCCAAATGAAATAGCACCGTCATATTGTCTTGGTAGTATGCGGCATCAAATCTCGTAACATTGATGAGCGAGCTGCCAAGACAATCCCCGAAGTTTTGTGTATACAGTGCTGGTTTCCGGTCATCGGCGAGGTATAGTGTTTCTCCAGCGGAGTTCGTACTCTGCACATACTGGGTATCTATAGATGAGGTGTAGTCGACGAGCGAGAGGAATGACACCAAGAGGAGTAGTAGGCCGGACCGGAAGACACCGTTGGAGGCAGACAGTGTATATGCCATTGCGAAGCCTGGGAGTAGGCCGTGCAACTCTAACGGGACGAGAATATGGAAAGGAGATATCACAGTGAGGGTTGGGGCTGCGGTTGAGCTGCGGAGCTTTAAGTTAAGCCGAGATCTGCTCACGACAGTTTGTGTGATGACGGGCACATCACGAGCGTCGGCCGACGATAGTGACAGATCGTGACTGCGTTTTCATTGCTTGCTTCACCCCACGATACAGATACTTGTGGCGACGAACAAGTTCACGTTGTGGTGGCGCCAGTAAAACGAGTGCGAGAGGTTCTGTCCAATAGGAAGTCGTGACTTCCATAGAAGTGGCCGGGCGCCAAGCTATTTCGGGAGCTTGGGGTATACCCGCCGAGGTCGTATAAAGCATCGTGGGTTGAAGAATGATCAGACACCCTTGTTCAAGAGCGTCTTTGGATGCTTCGATTTTGTACATTGTGTTCAAGCATCAAGCTGTAATCTATCTAATAGTGCATCGACTTTTCCAAGCAGTACCTGATAATTAATCGCGTCCCCCTCTAGCTCGTCTCTTGCAATCTCTCCGTTCAGAGTCCTGATCACTATATGGTTCTCGACTGAGGCATCTCCTTGGGGCACTGCGCCGACATCGATACCTTCATCTTCGGGTACCTCTTGGTCGGCGTTCACATCGGCACCTTCTAAAGTCGATTCAGCTGCTTCCTCCATCATGTCTTCAATACCGGAGTCTTCGAAGCGCAGTCGGAAACGTTCCGATAGATAGTATCTGATATCATCAAGCAACTCGATAGTATCAGTCTCTTGCCTTCCCTTGATTCTATGCGCACTTTCTCGGACAAGGTCCGCAAATTCCACTTCGTCAATGTACGATTCCAGCCGGTATGCGAAGTAGCGTGCGCCAAAATCTTCGAGCCTTGGTACGCGCGTTAACCATCCTGCTCGCACAACATCATATATGTCTATTTCATCTTGCTCTGCATGGTCTGCAACATGGTTCTCAAAGCTGTCCAACCGAGCAGCAATGTGAGACATGGAACCATTCCCAAGCGTGCTGATGACCACTGCAGCCTTGAGCTTCAATCTTTCAATCAAGAGAAGGTCAGCAGCGAACAGAACGTCGATAGCAAGCTCTAACGGAATGTCAGTCTTCTCAGTGTAAAGGAATTGTAAAACGACCTCCAAAACCTTTGGAGAACAGTCTATCGGGACTATTTGCAAGTGTTCCGTATCTTGCGCCTCTCGAAATGCAGAAGAGAACATCGTCAGGAAGAGTTCCGAGCGGATAATCATCGCGCGGTGAACGGGGAAAAGGACAGACTTTCGGGGACTTCGCGATCGAGAAGGGGAACGAGAGGCCTGGGAGACGGGACCAACGGGGATGCCATTCTGTGGCTCGAGAGTACGGCGCATTGCTTGTGGCAGGCCTTCATTGACGGTAGGTCCTGTCTCTGCAGCGTCTTCGGGATCGTCGGCTCGCAGTAGAACGTCTGCAAATATGCCATTGTTCCGGTCCCATCTCACATTACTCGCTTTGGTCGTGTCGATCGTAACTCTATGTTTCAGGACATTGTCCGCGAACCATGTGTCCACCTGATTCCGCCCTTTATCAACCTCATCGGTCCTCCGCTGTCTAGCGAGCCTGCGATCGTTGCCTCCAATGATGGCATCCCAGAGACTTCGAATTTCCAATTGTTTGCTTAGCTTGTCAATCCCTTCTAAGACCTCGTCTTCCGAGAACCCAGTCCCTGGGCCCCCTCCCACGTCATTGGGAACCTCGCCGAGATAAATATGTCGGATGGCTATTCCGAAAGCTTGGGGAGCAATCGCGGGAGGCAACCTCCACGACGTGGTATCAGGAGCATTCTGAAGCTTTTTGGAGAAATACGGGCTCCGCGCGGATAGTATGAACTTGTGTAGATGAAATGTCTCTCCTGCACCAGTAACAAGTATATCCGAAGTCTGAGGATGCTCCCGCGTTAGGAGGGAGATTATATGAGATGCGAAAGGCTGAAGTGGGTCTGTCGATTTACTGTAGTCATATGAGAGAAGTAGGTTTCGTATTCGGTCGTTAAGGGCATTGTAAAGGCATCGCTCGCCCTGAAACGTATCTCGTTCGCAGAGCGCGCCTGACTCTAGCAGTAGCTGTACAACTTCAAAATGGCCGCATAGACTGGCCTTGCCTTGAGGCGTTAGCACCCAACCTTGTGGGAATTGGGAGGGCCCATACTAGGATCAAGGGCGTGTAATCAAATTTGTCTCTCGCATTAATGTTGGCCCCCTCCGTAATCATCTCCTGACAAACCTTTAGATCTCCCCGGCGGCAAGCCTCACACAGCGTTAGAAATGGTTTGCTGTCATCCAACGGACTGTCTTCCTTGAGTTTGCCGTCTTGAATGAGTTTATTTTCCTCCGCTAAGCTTGCTTCTATCTGGTCTTTCCGAAGTACCATCCTGACTCGAGCCGTCCAGCAGCGAGAATGCGTGTAACCGGAATCAAAGGAGAAGAACTTGAACAGCGGATCGGAGCAGCATGGCGGATGGGGACGTGGCGATAAAAGTGCAAGATCTTATCATCACGTGACCGTTGCTCGGTTGACCCGCGTTAGTAAACATAAGTATATGCGAAAACTTTCGAGGTACCTCGAAACACCAAAGAGCCTCATCTCGACTCGAAGGAATATTTCAAACATGGTGGTTCTCCTTTTGTGACGTCTGCGACCTGCATCTACTTATACCATTCTTGGGGAAACGATTAAGCATTCATTGCCAACATGGCTACCCCAATAGAAGCAGAGCAGTATGAAGTCCTCGAGACTATAGGTATGTGCTCAGCGATACTCTTGCACACAAATTTACTCAAACTGACCATGTGTGCAGGCCGAGGGTCGTTTGGTACCATTAGAAGGGTCCGAAGAGTTTCCGATGGTCATGTACAAGGACCTCACAAGCTCCTGCAAATCTTACGGCTGTTGACGCTTATTCGTACTAGATACTATGCCGGAAGGAAATCCAATACATCAAGATGTCCCAAAAAGAGCGAGAACAACTTCACGCCGAGTTCTCAATCCTCAACTCCCTCAAACATCCCAATATTGTCGCCTACTACCACCGAGAACACCTCAAATCAACGCAAGAGTTATACCTGTATATGGAATATTGTGGTGGGGGTGACCTGAGCAAGGAGATTCAAAAACTCAAAGACAACAACCAATATGCATCCGAGGAATACGCTTGGAGTATATTTTCTCAACTCATTGCTGCCATGTACCGGTGCCACTATGGTGTCAATGCACCAGAGGTCGGCAGTAACGTGATGGGACAGAACACTGGCCTAAAACCCTTGGGCTTGAAGGGTAAGAATCAAGTAATGATTCTACATCGAGATCTCAAGCCAGAGAACGGTAGGTCTTGGCTCCGGACTCTTGAGGCATTGAGGGCTGATATTGTGCAGTCTTTCTGGGGGCGGACAACTCAGTCAAGCTCGGCGATTTTGGACTGTCGAAGCTGATGCAATCACACGACTTTGCCTCAACCTATGTCGGAACTCCCTTCTATATGTCTCCCGAAATATGTGCCGCCGAGCGGTACACACTTCACTCGGACATATGGTCCCTTGGCTGTGTGATGTACGAACTCTGCGCGAAAACTCAACCATTCAATGCTAAGACACATTTCCACTTGATACAAAAGATCAAAGAGGGTCGAGTAGATCCACTGCCAGCGATATACTCTCCAGACTTGCAACATGCTATTAGAAGCTGCTTGAATGTTAACCCTCTAAAGCGACCAGATACTGCAAGCCTTCTGAATCTTCCTGCAGTACGACTGATACGAAAAGAGAGAGAAGTAGTAGAGCTAGGAAAGATACTGAGGACGAAGGAAGAGCAAGCACTGCGAAAGGCCCAAGAAGCCGATGCAAAAGCGTCGAGTATGCACGACGAAAACAAGAGGATAAGAGTCGCGTTAGA
>JAABUK010000418.1_pt1 | contig 90467 bp, 93 predicted proteins | sample 5559141 | NCBI WGS metagenome assembly JAABUK01 (sample SAMN10711869, study PRJNA513367) | rock metagenome | isolation source: Antarctica rocks | place: Antarctica: Victoria Land, Pudding Butte nord | collected 2016-01-03
GTGGGGGTGGGGGAATGGGTTGTTTTTGGTGTTGCTGTTGAGGTGGTGTGGGTGCTAAAGGAATGAAGCTGGTTGCTGTTCTTGCTGGTTGCTGAGGCTGCTGTTCGGATTGTGAGGGAGTTGCTAAATGAGGTAGTCTCTTTTGAGAGTCTGACTGAGTTGCAGTCTGTATTGCGAAGCGGTTGAGATGGGTCGAATCGAAGCTTGAATGCAGTGAAATGTCGTGCAGGCCACTGGTATTCGTCTTCTTCGAAGTAATGCTCTTCTGAGACCCGAATGATTGATTGGTTTTGAGCTCATGAAGAGCTCGTCTCTTGCCGTCAAGCCTGCTGCTCTCGAACATTGTAGTCTCAAAATCGTCGGAGTCGCTGTCTTGGGTTGACTTGGCATCCGCCACTTTCTTCTGGGGAGCATTTTTGGAGTCGAAGGAGCCTTCTGCTGAAGCGTTGAGTTGAGGTTTTTTCTTTGGCATTGTTGCCTTCTTCTGATCTTCTCCCAGATTCTCCATTGCAGATCTCACCCTCGTCTGTGTTTGTTGTGCATGCGCATTCGAGCGAACAATGTCGCAATCCGTGATTCCCAGAAACACCACTTCGCCCTGACCATTAAGTCTCCTAGCCCGTTTGATCCCGAACTTCTGCAGCACAACGATATTTCCTACAACGATATCCTCGAGGTTGATCAACTGGATCAGGCGACTTTCGAGAAGCGCTTGCACCACCAGAACTCCATCACTTAGAAATAGACGGAACACCGCTCTCCTTTCATCTCTGAATGGAGATTCGTCCTCAGATGAGTCATGCTCCTGAGTGTGATTGCAAGCCTCCAGTAGGACTTTCTCGATGCGCAGTGGCAGGGAAGGCGGGTAGACGCAGGTGCGGAAGAGTTCTGCGAGGCAGGGACGAACACGGAGAAGCTCCGAAGGTTCAGAACGGTTGAGCATGCCTTATAGCCATGGTAAAGGACATGCAGGATTACGAGGAAGCGATGTAATTGTCAAAGTGAGCGCTGGGAAGCGGAGCAATTGGGGAGGTCGAGTGTTTTACGCAGACGCGTCCGGTAATTGGACGCGATGAATATCGTGAATCTTGGCACTGACGAAAGGTTCAATGAATGACGAAAGAGGAGTGAGGGACACTATCGTTCACTCGTCTCCTAATCTTTGAACCGCATCGCAGTTCGCAATCGAGGTGCGTTCTTCCAAGCAGGAGGATCGTCTACCTTTGACCTGTCGAAAGGGACCCCTGAATGCCAAGCCCTCCCATCTCCCAAAGCCTTTAATGAGCAGGTTCTATTCATGTGCGGCATTGGATCTAATGGTAAACCCCTTCGCTAAGCTCAACTATGCCTTGCAATCCAATAAAGATTAGCTTGCTTGCTCCGAACCCAGAGGCGTCAGATCGCCATGGAAGGGCACCTTCGCTCTCCTGAATTTCTCCTCATCAAACCTCCATATACCATCGGTCATATCTGAATGCAAATCTTCTCCGTGCAGTGCAGCGAGCGCCTCAAATTCTGAAGCGCTTTCTATCCTGGAGAAGAATTTAGCTTCCCACTTCCTTCCGTCCGCCTTCTCTTTCTTCCGCATCGCCCGCTGCCCCTCTTCGATTATCGATTTTGCGTCACTTGTTCCCTGCATATCACCGGCCTTGATGGCTTTCACAACACCTGACCATGCGCGACGTGACTCCCATGGATCTTGTTGTTCGAGAGGCGCGACGATGAGGGGAGTGGTTTCGCTTTTGTGCGTATCATAAGTCTCCAGGTCTTTCTTATTTCGTACGTCTTTGAAAACGAATTCATCACTCCATTGGCCTTCTACCTCATACAGTGGGTTCTTCTCGTCCCCAGTCTTGTATAGACTAGCACGCACGGTATTCTTCTTGTCGCCTCTTAACCCTATCATTGACGTTCCTGAGAATTCTATCCTGGAGGTGTACCCAGACGAGGAGTATATATGTACTGGACCGTTGAGCTCGGGATATGGAGAGCCGGTGAGAAGTGACTTTATCGTTACAGAAGGAAGAGTTTGCAGGTAGTCTTCGTCGTAAGCATCGAGATGTAGGACGGCATGCCCAATCTGCGTAACGTGGACGTAGCCATTGAATCTTATGTTTTGCCTCGTGTAACCTTGCGCCTGAACAAGAACGGCAGGTCAGCTGGATAAGAGACGTCGGTGGCCTAAGGCAGAAGGGTTAATAGTTGCTCACTCGAATACCGTTCTTCTCGTTCCACAGATAGCACGCCGTAACGGGAGGATGATGGCTGAAGCCAACTCGTTAGTCGACCATCGACCATCTTTCTCGCAACCAGACGATATCCACCCTACCTAACTTGTTCCGAGATCAGCTTTGTTTTGCCCATTTCATCATCCCATTCTGCGATGAAGAGCTCGCCCAAGAACGGGTTGAGAGGCTTCTTGACACCGTCTGCCTCGTCACCGGTATGGTATTGCTGCGCTTTGAGTGCGCTGAGGTACCATTTCAGAACAAGCAACGCTCTCTTTTCAGCGTTTGATTCTAGAGCCGGCGCAACGAGAATTGAGGGGCGTTCACACCAGCTGGCAGGAAGTTCAACGGCTGATTTCTGGGCGAGAAGGAAAGGTGGTGCGGTGATGTTCGAGAGATCGCCTTTGATAGTGGATATGGAGGCTAGGAATTGTTTCAGCCCGGACATGTTCTCTAACATCGAAGACATGTCTGGACAGAGATGCTATGAACGGGAAGACGTGATGTTGAAGGTGGGAAAGGTGCAAACATCTATAGTGAAGAGCGTGGTATCCCATCAAGCTTGCACGGCCGTCCATCTCGGCGGCCGAAGATGGGATTGTGAATATGTTCGCAGTCGATCCGGTCGAACTGACGTAGTAGCCCAGGAACGATCTGCGCAGTCTTGGCAATATTGCTTAGCAGACGCTTCAATTGCTTCATGTACTCGTCAATGATGCCCAAAGCAGTAATTCATGCGCTTGCCAGCGGTTCTCCAATGCAAATGTCGGAATTCTGCTGCGAAGGCAGTCAGGCAATCGGCTCCTCAAGTCCTTTGTCCAGATCTTGTTACATGGTCTATATCTCTTTACACCATCTAATCATTACATCACTCATCCCAGCATCAGCCCCACCAACAGCCTCGATGATCTCCTCGAGCACAACATCACACCTCCACATCTTGGCCTGTTCCTGTTCTGTGCCTTTACCAGCTGCTGGCAGGATGATCTCCCATTCTGCCAATTCTTCCCACGCAGCAGCGGCCACGTCATGATTCCAGAGCTTCGTGGCTTGGGCAATGGATCCCGCAGCTGAGGCTTGAAGACGGGCGCGGGACACCAAGTCGACATAGTGGCTGTATACCAAGGCAAAGGTGACGACGCTCGCATTATGGATAGCGTCCAAGCGTGCAGTAGAGATTAGAAGAGAGAGATGAAGGGGAGGGAAGTGAGGCAGCATGTTGAGGACACTGTCTGGAGGCTGCAAGTATGACAGCGGTGCAGGCCTCACAGCGGCCTGATCAAGCCCATTGATGGTGGCCACGTCGATGTACAGGCTGGAGAAAAGGTTAGGTATAGATTTTGTCGTATAGAAATGATACTTTAGAAGACCTTGGACGTGAGAGGATGGAAGAAAGATTTTCTGTCACACATCTAGGTCAGCGCTGACATCGTATCCCTCCTCCATCATGTGTCCACGAACCTCGATAAAAGTGTTCCATTCAACCCGTATCTTAGTCGATATGCTTTGCTTCTCGTGGTATTTGTCATGCTCTCGAAGCATTAGCGCAGCCTTTGCAATTTCCTCGAAAGCTGGAAAGCTTTTCGCTTGCGAAAGATGAACCCAGCGATGACTGAAGCGACTCTTGACTCTCTTCTCAAGATTGTCACTGACGTCGACACGCGCGCAACATCCAACAACAGCTATAGGTGCCTTTCGCGCCTGTGCAATGTCAAACAGATTATATAGTAGTGTTTGCCGCGGATGTGTGGTGAAGAGGTCGAACTCGTCAAGCACGAACACAACACTCTTCGTTGTGCTTGCAGGTGCATCAGGTTTGTGTGTCTCGGCCAACTCCTCGGGATGCGAGAGAAGATGGAGCAGGGAAGCCATTGTATCAGCGTAGGTATTGACCTGGGAAGTCTCATCTTCTTCAATCTGCATTTCTCGGCCCAACTGGCGCCAGATCTCCCGAAGTGCAAGCTTGTCATCTGTTTGGAAGAATCCGTTTAGCCGGACGACGTGAAATTCTGCAGCATGCTCGGTGACAAGGTCGGCAATGGCAGTCTCGACCAAGCACGTTTTGCCAACGCCTCTTGATCCAAGCAGCAGGATACTGTTCCCTTCACCAGCTTTGATGGTGGCTGAAAGGAGAGAATGTAGCTTGCTATACTCGGCTTCAAGAGTGGTAAGGGGCGTAAGTATTTGGCCGGTCAATCGAGACAAGATAAGGGATCTAGCAGCATCAAATCGTGAATCTGCAAGGGCAGAAGAATGCTCTATTGAAGGAATAGTCGCAAGCTCTGGCAGCTCTGGAACATCAGGCACCGACTCGGTTTGAATTTTGGACTGCCTTGGGTTTTCATCAATCACAGGGCCCTGCCGTATCTTCTGTATGTCTTTACTGACTTGCCCCTCAGCTTCATCACCGTGATACGGCTCTTTCGGCCGTCTCGTCTTTTCAGTCTTCTTCTCAACAATCTTGTCGAGGTCCTTGAAGCCCAAAGCTTCCTCGACTCCGGCTCCGTCTTGTTCAAATGCCACTGACTTCCGGCGACTTGTATCTGCCTTCCTACTTGGTGTCAGGATCCCTTTAGGTGTGGTCGGTCTCGATGTCTCTTCCCAGCTGCTGGAAAGCCGTCTCGATCGCTTTCTTTCCCTGGCGCTTGAGCGAGTTCCGATCCGCGTTCCTTCAGCCTTGTTCTCCTGGTAGTGGGTCCTGACTATCCCCCCAGCAGTCCTTGGTGCCTTCTCACCAGAATTTTGTGTCTTCCCTTTTTGCCTTAAACCCTTTCTTTGCGACTTAGTGGGCGTAACAGTAACTTCGGCTTGTGCAAGCTCATCCGCGCTCTCGCTGTCCCCAGGATTGACCTCGGCGAGCTGCACAGTCACCGCGCTTGCTGTACCTTCCTCATCCTGAGAATCTTCTTTAGAACCGTACGTGGAATCTTGGACGTTGGTTGACCGATCACCCTGGGCCAGCTCGTCTTCGCCATCTCTGGATTCAAAAAGACGTCGCGATATGCTGCCAGCGACTTGATTGATGCTGTGACGGGTGGAAGGAGATCTCTTTGCTTTTGTAGAGTCTGTGGCAGTGAATGTGGCTATCTTCCGTCGCTTCGAGCTTCGTGGAGAGGGTTCGAAGTCAGACATCGTAATTGGCGGTCAGCATCGCGGGAATCAAGGCTCAATAAGACCATTCAACAGTATTTGAGCGGCGTCTCAACATTTCAAATTTATTGAAATTACGAGATTCCCTCACAGCAACAGTCAGTTGAACGCAAGCGCTTTATGATAGCGTCTGACTTAGTCCAAAATCTCCCTCAATGTATACAGATTCAAGTGTGGTTTGGAGCTAGTCCCTTTCTTCGACTAGTCTAATTTTGGCTTGGCACTGTATCGATATTTCACGATGCTCGCCACGTTTTCTTGTTCTCGTTCCTTGTAGCAAGTTTTGTCTTCAAATCAAGATCTATTATCTCCAGAATTGTGCCCTACGAGCCTGAGAACTGTGATCTAGTGACACTCAAATGGGTCTGTATCTAATCACACCCGCTCAACACTCCGCCGACGACTGCTCTCCGCCACTCCAGTTCTGAAATATCCTCAAGTCTTTCCTGATTCCTCAATACTTTCCTGTTAAACAATAGCACCCGATGATCTGCCAGCATTTGACAAGATGCATGATATTGTATCAATATCTTTACCGTGGAATTCAACTCCTGGGCAACGGCATCGACCTGCGCTTCATCGATGTAGACGACACGACTTAGAGGCTTGATTCTATCTACGTTCAGACGTCTCGGAAGCCCATGATCTACATGCTGAAGCTGACTGTCTTTGCTTGTGCTGACTGTCTCCTGCATAAATAGTGGACGCCCTAACTTGCTTCCTGCAGCTATTCTAAAGGGGGAAGATGTCCGCTCGTCTCTTTCTTTTTAATCGATAATCAACTAATAATTGACTCTCAAGAAGATGAAGATGTAAAGTCTTTGAAATTGATGTTACAGTCCTTTTTTCCTCACTGTTTCTCTTCGCTGCTTCTATTTGCCCGTTCGCTCGATACGCACCTGCCAGCGCGTGCTGTGATGTCAGTTAACTCAGATGATCTTCTGCTAGGCTCTTATCTTCGGTCTTCACAACGCGCTCCAGCAGCTGTCACAAGTGATCAGGCATGAGCACGGGTGAGCATGATCAGGTATATTTATAAATGAGCATATATAAGCAACGATTTCATTATATCTATATAACTATAATGAGGTTACTTTGTGTATCGATGGGTGCGGTCTGTCTCGCTTGGACATATGCTCTCAGCTTGGGTGACGAAAACGATGCTTCATGGCGATACAATCAAGCATCTCATCGATCTAGTCTAAGGTTAGTAATAACGTTCATCATACCAGACGGAGAAAATCTTTATTGGGCGCTGTTTATAGAAGCTGACAATCTGATACCGAGGCAGCTGAAATCGAAAGTCGTTTATCAACCGGAGGAGAACATCGCTGTTTGTTTGCAGAGCTGATACGAGATGAGCGCTCAGCCGATGGGCCATAGTCTGCGCGATATCCATTAGAACTTTGCTATAAACCGCCTTCTCGCTCCCACGGTGAGGTGTGCCAAAGAAACAGTGCTCAGCATGGCATCGCAGATGGATTAATATCATGGCTCCAGCCGCGCTTGGAGCAACGTCTATACAGTACTAACGCAAAAGTATCCACCCGCGACCGCGTTTTTCTTGGCTAAATTTCGACGCGTTTTTTTACCATTACATTTGCACCATACATCACACCATGCCTAGAAGGCCTTTGAATGCGATTTCTGCGAATATCCCTCGTGGAGAAGAGCTTACAGGTAGAGGAGGGAAAAGGAGAGCTGAGGAAGATTGGTGAGGAGAATGGTAAAGATGATGTCGGCCATTCCTTTGCCAGTGGTGCCTTTGCCAGTGGTCTCGGGATTGATCATAGCTGCTTCGGATAGGCTGGTGGTCAAGTCGAAAGTCTTTTTTTCGGACAGTTGGTCATTGGATGGGACACCAGCCGTTTTCATGAAAACAACTACTGAGCCAGGGTGATGGTCCAGCCTAAGTAGAACTGTGAGTGAGTGGACTGGCAAACAGGGTACTATTATGTAGAATGGGAAGGATGGAACATACAGAATATTGCATAAAATCTATCCCTTCCTTTGACCAAGCCTCGAATGCAAACCACCTAGCCGAGGAATAAGATGTGGAGACTGGATCCTTAGCTCACACACCCTTTTCAACCATGTTTTTATTCATAAGACATCTACCTTTCGTTGTGTGATCGGGATGTTCGATAAAGGATGCTATCGCGTCACCTATGGTAACTAATGGTGGTGATGCTGGTTAACGATTCCGATCGTGGTAGAGCTTGTACATTACGAGCGCTTTGCACAAGTTACAAATGATGACGATGATTAGAATGGGTACGACGATTAGAAACTGGCATTCCCGTGTCTTCGCGTCACTGAGGCAATAGTCAAGTATATAACCGCTTAATATGTCGGTGTGGTTAAAGGGGGCTTCCATCGTTATGGAATTCGATGGTGTTGAGACTTGATAATCAGGTGCTATAGAGAGATGTGTTCTATTCTCAGTCGGTGGGAGGTCGGTAGTTGTCTTGTTTTTCAAAACCGCAATTACATCTTTCCGGCGTGGAGAGAACGATCTTGAATAGTATTGGAAACACTCTCCGGCAGGGAGGTTGTCGAAGCCTTGATGGGAGCCTTGCAGACGATCATGGATTTTCAAGACTTCGGGGTTAATGGTGTCTACCGTATTCTTCCAGGGCTTGGGAAGTAGGAAATTTCGGGTAACAACAAGGAGTTTATATTCATATGCGGATAACATCGAGAATGCGGCAGAGTTGTATATCAGATGTAGTGGGACAGAGCTGAGTACATGCAGCCACCACATCATGACCCTCCTAGGAGAGATTCTTCTCAGGTTCCGAATGCTCTGAAGGCCGATGTCTACCCAGACATGCTTGAAATGAGCTTCATCGATCTCGGTGCGTGTGGGGGCACTTAAAATCTGCATGCAGTAACTGCTAGCACTCAGAAGAGCACTTCTGAGGACGTTGATGCCCACGTGCGACCCCAAGAGCAGCGACGCTGTGGTCTTGCAACTTCCTTGGTACGCCGATGCGGATCCCTGTTGTTTTTCACAGGTGGCGGCACACACCACGAAGCCAACGTTGACAAGTAGGACGAGAACGGCGAGGAGCAAACATCCAGTCACTCAAGCCTTCCATCCTAGAAAATATGCTTGTCACCACGTCTGATGCCGATTGACTGGTGGAAGAAGGGCAGGTGGCTTGCTGAGAATCTCGGCAAGCAAGCAGTCGGAAGGAGAAGCATCTATGTCAGAATTTATAGGAAAGACGAGCAATGCCCAGCAATGAAGGTCGTTTCTCACCCCTGTAAACGTCAATTATTGTAGATGATTGTGGTCCAGATGCGGACTACCGCTGAAGGGTGCGCTCGCCAACTTGATCGCGCACAAGATCTTCCTCGGGAGGAGGTTTGTTAGAGGCGTATAACGGAGCGGGCGAGTTTAGAAGCTGGTAACTGGGAGGAAATCGATGCCCCCCGCGAGAGGACCAAGTTTCGATGGCATCAAGGGAGCGCAAACTCATTGCGGACTGTCTCTGTGTCTCTCAAAAGCCAATGGCCACATCAAGCTGTGAAAATACTGACTGATACACGATACGACAAGTATTGACTCTGGATGTGGAAAAAAGAAATGTAAGGATGTCACTTTCATCCCCCATGATTAGTTCCTGTTGATCCAAGCCAAAGAGCTGGTTATTATTGAATGTTCCGATTCCAAAGATCACCATAGTTCGCATTGCCACCGGATTGCAACAAGTTAGCCTTCCCATGACACCGTCCTGACAGCGTTTCGGTTTAGTTCGGACAAGCCACTGAAGGTAGCGGGCATGCTATCCGGCCATCCCATCTTGGAAGGTGAAGTTTCGTAAATGTGTGCAATAGACAGCAGAGGCGGCAAAGGATAGATTTGATGTGAGCAAGGCTGGCTTTCAGTCGGTGTACCATTACCCTCAAAGCAATTATTTATAGTAATGGCGGCCTGCACACAGACCTTAGGAACTGCAAGGCTGAGGACTGAGACGTTACCGAAGCTGTCAACCTTGATATTGTATAGCAGGCCTGGATTGGGATGCGCCATACTAGATAGGGTAACGCCATGTATAGGTAATGCTAATACGATGCAGTAATACCTCTGGCCAAAGAGGTGATCCCAGAACGAGAGGTGATCCCAGGAACGAGAGATCCTGGGACTTCTACGGCAGACTCGAAAACACGTGAGCAACCACGGTGCTGCTGGTGCTTTCTACCAGCATGTCTTCTTTTCCCTTGGTTGTTCCTCCTTCTGCTCCTCATGTAGTTGTGGCGGCCATGTTCTTTCCATTTGGATAATGATGGCAATGCGTATCAACGCAGTCTCTCATACTTCTGGTCCTAGCGACACCGTGCGGGATTTTGGCCAAGGCCTTGAACAACAATTGCAGAACTCCTGAGTCCGATTGCAAGATTTGTTTGATGTATCAAATGGTCTGCTTATGGGGGTAACTATAACAGCTTGCTTTCTTCAGAAGATCCCTGTATCGTTCTGATATCCGAAGAGGACACATTCTAGCTTTTCGTTATTTCATCCGTCAACGATTTGCGAGACACGGTAATCATAAGTGAAAGCCGACTTCATCATAGCTGAATGATATACACGACTATCGTCAAGGGCTGCTGTTACGGTCGCTATACTTGTGGAGTAATAGACACACTGGGTGTGCTGTCAATAACGCCAGTACCTGGAAAGCCAATTGCGAAATCCCTCAATAGCCAACGGGCCACTAGAACAAACTCATACCCAAGAGTCTTGGTTTCCATCAACCTTTTCGTCTGCCAACAAAAGAAAACGTTACTCATGCAAACCAATTCCAAAGGGTAGACCGGCACCCGCGCAGAAATGAACAGAGTGCTTTCGTGGTAATACATAGCAGCTTAGCCACATTCCTAAGCCCAAGTCTTAATCATGCAAGTGTGACTCCATCAGCAGGTTCACCAATAGGCACATCACTTCGCCAATCCTCGATGCGCTGCTCGGCAAGTCTTTCATCTCCAGTCTGGGACCGGCCACCAGCGAGCAAGCCTCCAAGACCACTTTGTCTGCGAGCCTGGTTGGCATTGCGCACGGTATTTCTTCTGTCCGCATTCTGCAGCGTCGCTGGAAGAGGTACCATTGGTTCAACAATGTCATTGTCGTTGCCAACTCTGCGTCGATGATCAGCATGATCGTTTGATCTCCTCCTGGCAGCATTGTCCAATGCGGTGTTGGAGCTGCTGTCGTGCCTCAAGAGCTGTGCTGTTTGAATTGCGGCATTGCGTGCTGGCGCGTCCAATTCGAAAGGCGCTGGTGGAAGTGGGTTTTCCCTGCCAGTGACTGCTCCATTTAGCAATCCCTCTGCAGCTCGAGCAGCTTGTCGAAAATTTCCTGTGAGAAAATTTCTTGTTTGTTGCCTAAAGTCATCGTTGAGAAAGTGGTCGGCCGCATTTCCAATGCCGAATATCTGGCCTGGGTTGCCATCCGCGATAACATCATCTGTTGGATCATCATCCACCCCTAGCACTTGCATGCGCCTGGCCAAAGCTTCGTCCCGGCGCTCTTGATGCCGTCTTCGGTCCACTTCTTCCTGGTACCTAATGGGAGCTCTTCTGTCTTCACCGTTATACAGTCGCCACCCTTGCGCCATATTCATATGCTCCAACCTGTCCGCTTCCACCGCCTCATAGTTGAACCAGGGACAGTCACATGTCTTCCATTTGTTGCCACAGATCATGCAAAATTCTGCGGTGCACCTACAGGTCATATGGTTGCATCCCTCTTTAAGCTCGACCATGGCAGAACAATTGAAGCAGCGCTGCCAGCCTTCCTTCTTAGCGACTTCAACGAATATCTTTGTTGCAGGATCTTTAGGACACTCTCGAGAAGCGTGCATCTTGTTGTTGCATATACAGCATACCCGTGTCCCGCATCTTTTACATTTCCCCACCTTGCGACCATTCTCAAGGTTGATATGGTTCGGTTTTATCCACTCGCCACAATGACGAGTCGGGCAGTAGATACGGTTCCGAGTAGTATACTCCTGGAATTTTCTGTTCCAGGTCTTTTTGAACTTTTGGTCAAAGAGCTTATCAACATGCTTCAGCGGAATGTGCTCGGAAGTGCAGCATTTTGGTGGCATGTGAGTGGGATCCTTGACAGACATTGTAAAAATGCGGCGTAAGCAATCGTGGCACATCCTATGTGTACACGCAAGTTTCGCCGTCTTAGTGATTGGTATGTCATCCGAGCCACATGTAAGGCATGTAACTTTCCTCAGACCCAAATGAGTAGCTGGCGAACTTCGAAGGAAATTTGAGAATATGCTCGAACCTTTTTTAACGTGTGTTTCCGCAATAGAGGGCGTTGTCTTGGTTCGTGTAGGACTGGGCTTTATCGTAAGAGTAGCGTCGGATTTGGAGCGCATAGTGGTTGCACTGCGCTGCAGCGAAGGCCGAGAAGCATGCGGGCTCAGCCTAGACGATGCGTTTCTATTGTGAGTCAGCACATATCTGCCAAACCAAAGTCTAGGATATTTACTTGTGTATCAAGGCTGATGGGCATTCGTCAATACCATACGAGTTGCGGCGAGCGTGTTGTATCCGCTCTGTGGGCTCGCTTTGCCTCCTTCGAGAGGGCTGCCTCTGCTTTTCAACATTAACATCTTGTCGACTTGGTCGTCGGAAGTTGCCTGTCTCCGAGCGCCTTTCCATCGTTCGCGGAATCGACTCAGCTGGTGCCTCCACATCCACGTCGCTACGACTGCCGTTATCTGACTCCTTTTCCTTTACACCAACTCTTCTGGATGCTACATCTTCCTCATGATTGCGTTTTTGGTAAACAGATTGGTATTCCCCAGCCTCTGCTTCAGTGGCCCGCACTTTGCGCTTGCGATGCCTTCGTTCTGGATCGGCTCCTTTGCGCCGCCGCTTTGAGCCCGAGGCTTTGCGCACATGTTGAACGTCTGCTTTTTTTGCTGGTTGTCTCGTTATGGTCTCTCCAACGTATTTCATTTTCTTCCTTCGCTCCTCTGCAGGCGTATCGATATATTCTAAGCGGGCTTTTCGCAATGCCTCAAGGTCTGAAGGTTTGTCCTTTGGGGGCGAATCCGCGGTCGTGGAGCTCTTGCCCTTGCGAGACTCCTTTTCGTCTCTTCGAGGCGGGGATTGGGCACTCGTTCGTCGTCTTGAGAATTGACGAATAGCGTCATCCTGGACCATTTTCTGTCGCTCGTCCGATGCCATGCAACCTTCTCCTCCGCTTTAGCAGTTCATTTCCTGCCTTACTATGAGCCGTCTCTTTCGTACACTGGCGAATGGTGCCACAAGTACGGAGAAGCTCATTGGACAGGGATCTGCAGGTTCGGACCGGCCAGCTGCAGATGGTTGCTTGCTAACCAACAAAGCGCGGCCAGCTGTCTGTACATGAACCCAAACAAGAGCAGAAGGAGGCGACCTGGCCAACCAAGCGGTGCTTCCACGCGGTATTGAGGCCTGAGGAACCAACTTGCCAGATGTGAAGAATACTAGTAGCCTTCTCGATAATCTGATGCTATGCTCCGAGAGGGACCAATCATGATGGAAGTCATCGCCGCCAAGGAACTGGCCCAATGGGGCAACGCCGCCGCCGTCGGACCGGTTCTCGGATGACTTCGACCTCCATCCAACATTCATTGGTTTCTTTTCCACCACTCTTGGTATTCTCGTTCACCAACACAGGGTGCCTTCAAAGCAAGACATCTCCGTGCGCAGTCGTAGACAACTTCGAGAAGACTCATACCGAGTCCAGGAGGTATTTTGAAACTTGACTCCATCAGTCACTCAGATCATTTTCCGTGTGGAAGATGGTGTCCTGGGAGAACTGTCATCTTCACACCTGCTTATGCAGTGAGTATCTCAGCTTTAGGCTTAGAGATAGGGGTACTGCAGAGGTCAGGAACTGACCGGTAGTCTTTGTGTGGCACAGCTCTTCACTCCCCTGGACTGGGACTACCTAATACGTTCCTAGATCATTGCACCACGATCGAGGAGCGTTCTTTGGCGTGAGGCGTCAGGCGTTATATCGCAGTCGTCGGTTCTTTGATAGCGTTTTGATTACGGGGTTTATTGTCGTTTATTGAAACAACACTAGTCGACGACACCATCCAACGACGACATCATCAATCCGGACACACCCCACCGTCGCAACCTCCCAGTTTGCGCGTACCGTGGTGGGACCTCTACTACTCTTCTAAGCTTTCATTTTCCTTTCATAACTTATCACTGTTTTTCATCCTTGACCGCATACACCTCCCCCTTTCACAACCTCACTTGCTATCAACCTCGATAGAAATTCGACAGGTTTCCTTTGCTACTCGAGACAAGGCAATCATGGTCGAATCCAAGATCGGCGAAGAAGGCTCAAAGCCGCCGTCAAGTGATACAATATCCTCTTTCTGATCTCTAGTCTGACCACTGACCAAAACTTTGTACAGCCGAACAAGCAAGCGTGACTGCCAACGACACCGATGCGCAGTGCTCATCAGGTATTGCCTCTCCTTATCTCTTAATGACTACAGCTAACATCTCACCGCCAAAGGCAAAGGCGATCAGCCACCCAAGGAGATAGCCAGCCTCCCGCTGGCGTCACCAGCTCCGTCTGCTGGAGAAGTCCCGCTAACCGAAGATGAAGTTCAAACCTCGGCCATCCTTAAAGCGAGGGCGATCAAACAGTCTCTCCAGCAAGCAAGCGTAGATCGTCAGCTTGCAGCTATCAGTGAGGAATGGAGCAAGGGAGTCCACAACGACAAAATTGGCAAAAATGAAGTTCCTTTCGCCCTTTCACTCCTGAAAGATCTCTTCGACATCAGATTTCTAGTTACACAAGATGAAAAGTTCCGTCTAGAGTTAGAATGCGGTCTTCTGAACGTTCTGACCCTCCTCCGCAAGAAGTATTATGTCTCTGCCGATTTCGCGGAGAAGACTCGTATCGAGCTGTTCCTCCGACGTGTTCGTCAACCAAGCTACGGATTCTCTTTCGTTGCTCAAAGCATTGCTGAAGGGTTGTATGGACGCTTTGAGCGTCAGGATTGGGGAAAGAGAGTGGCTCATGCTGCTACCATTACTCCAGCCATTCAAGAGAAAGCCGAACAGAGCAAACGTAAGCGTGGTACTTCCCAAGCAAACCCCCAGAAAGAGCAAAAGCCCAAGGCTCACGTCGACGAAATCCACATCAAGAAACCCATCCCTAAAGACGACGATCCTGTCTTTGGTGTTACCGGTTCGATGCGCGGAACTCTCATCAAATACAACACCGTGGATCGTGAAAATGTCTCCAAATCAATCGTCCTCAATCCAGAGGTAAAGCAGATCAACTCCAAGGTGTTCGGCCACAACGGTATCAAGATCGGACAGATCTTCCCTCGACAGATGGCTGCCCTCGCTCAGGGCGCTCATGGCTCATCTCAAGCTGGAATTTCTGGTAGCGCTGATGGTGGGGCCTACTCTGTCATTGTCACAGGCACATACAGCGATCTCGAGAAGGACGGCCTTACACGCTTCGAGTACTGTGCTGTGGGTTCTATGGAGAATACATCCAAGGACGCTATCGTTGAGAACACAGGTCTGAAAGCACTACGCACTTCTCATGTTACACGCAAGCCTATTCGTGTCCTTCGCGGCCAGAACGAGAAATTCCACTATGCACCCCGATTCGGCTATCGCTACGACGGGCTCTACACTGTGGAGGAGGAGAAGGGACGAACCAATGGGAAGGGTGGGCTTTACGCTGTGTTCGTTCTCAAACGTGTGGAGGATCAGGGCCACGTGGTGTTGAGCCGTCCAAATGCAGCTGATTTCGAGCAGTTTGAGCTATTGAAGGCGAGGCTCGAGTAAGATGAAGGGAATGGGCGTTGGTGGTGAGCTGGAAGGTGCTGTGAGCAGATCAGCGGGCTTTCTTTTTCTCTTTTTTCTTGTACATTGACGAAAGGATGAGCCAGAGCAGATCGGCGAGCTTTTTCCTGCTTCTTCTCCTTTTCAGGTCTCCAGTAGGGTGGCCCTCTGGATAGGTCGAAATCAATTTCACAAATTTGTGACATGAAGATTCAATCAAGTTTTCTATTCAACTCCATTCTATGTTCTAATATTATGATGCTCTTTTGATATATCTCTACTAATTCAAATCTTGTTTATATACTTTAAGATATAAGTTGAAAGTGAACTCTGAATAAGATTTTCATCTTATCTTAATTTCAGATCCCAGTCTACTAGTATTCTTCTCACCTCTAAACAATTAGAAAAATCATTATTATCTTAATCTACTATGGATCTTACTTTTCAATTCCTATTTGTGAGAATATATAGTCCTGAAGGACGCCAGCACATTATAGTATCGTAATGTATCAACATCACACCGCACTCTTCTCTCAAATCCTGACTCCAACTTTTCCCTGCATGATTGAGCCGGCGAGATCCAGGATTACAGCTGATAAAAGCTCCTAACGCCCAAAATCTCAATGTCTACGACTTATCCGCCTCCGCACGACTCTCAGCTGCTGTCTTGAGATCCTTATTGAAAGCTTCAAACCTGTGCAAGGCTCCTTGTCGTACCCGGCATTCCCGGCTTCATAAATGCGGCTAGTAATCCGGTGAAATCCTCCCATTGCACAAACGTCGTTCCACAAAACCCCGTACCAGGGACCACGCCATCGGGACTCGGTCGGTGAGTTTTCCTGGAAACATAAGTTAGCTATGAACGAGCGAGACCGTCGTATCCAGCTGACTGCCAAGGGATGCGGTGTCTACTTCGACGACTTGATAGAATTTTTAAGCCCAGGATTTCGCGCTGGAATTTGTCGCCGGTGCTCATGTCGTGGCCGGTGATTTTACCAGGAGTTTGAGATTCTACATAGGCAATGAAGCCTTTATGCCATTGCGGAAGGGTTTGGGAAACCGAGGAATTGTTAGGATTAGCCTCGATCGCATTGCATCGTGGGTCTGGAATTGGACAACATCCCGAACGGTCTCTGGCGGTGCTGTAATCTCGGTTTCCGAATGGAGCATGGTGGAGGGAAAGGTTGCTGCACTGGGTTTGGAGGTTATGTCACTATCTCGTCAAGTCGGAGCGGCGATGCTATTGAACATCGCTCGAATTCATCGCGTAACAGGAGAACTCTATTTCATGTCTAAGTAGGTCCTTGAAATCGCAGAATCCTACCACGTCTTTAAACATCTAATGGCGAGGCCAACTGGCCTTAATTGGCTCAACTCTCATACCGGCGAAAGGCGGAGCAATGAGATCCCGTATTCCTTTAATTCCTCTCGCCAGACTCGTAAAAGAGCTTCAAGTTGAGATGCTCAAGACTAGTCGCTTTCGTATGCTTCGTATCATCAGTCATTACCTATAGTATTGTTATACGTTAAACCAAAGATCTATGCGAGGGCAAAACTGTCACACAAATGGCTAGAATGGCTCGAAATGCGTGTAGAATTGAATGAATTGACTGTAAAGGAACAGAATCAACTGCCTAAAATCTATCTAGAATGTCTTCTGAATTGGAGCTATAGCCCTTGTGTCACTGGATGGGTGTCTTTCCTATTAAGAAGCTGCAAAAAGGTCAAATGCGCGCTGCAGCCGCTAGTCCCGATCCGGTACCATAGCCCTGACGCCCCATCGGGAGACGTGATCCTAACGCGCCAAGCCCGAATGCCAAGCCTTTGCCATTTTGTGGCAACGGCACCCTCCCGAGAAGACTGATGTTGTCCATTTTTCTTCCCACTGCCTGACGTTTTTGGAATTCACGTTATTAACTCGATTTCTTCTTCGTACGCGGCAATTTGCGGGCACGTCTCTCCTTGCAGGCAGCTCTATTTTTGACCTTTCCTAATGGAGTAACAACCCTATCTGTATCATCACCAGCGCTCTTGTTGAGGGAAGTCAGTGACTTAAGATCGCCAGCGGATTGGGAAGGAGCTGAAAGAGAAGGCTCTTTGAAGCTATTTTTTTTAAGGATTTCTTCCGTCTTCTGAAATGCCTCTGCCAACTTTCGCCTTCTGACTTCTGGTGGAAACAAATCCATCCTTCTATTTGCATCGGCAATGAAGCGCCCCCTGATTTCTCGGGCTAGATCTCTGACGTTCCTAAACGCAGCGGCACCGACCCGGAAAGACTGTACGTCTTGATCGAGTAGCCATCTGCCGATAGATACTGTATGATGATGAGGCGGCTTCTCGGGGCTACTTGGTTGCGTCATATGATGCGAGAATATCTCCAACTTGCCATCTGAGTATGTCGAGGTCAATGTGTACGCATTCCCGTCGTATATCTCCTCAGCGCCGTAAGCCTGGAGATAGTGCATAGCTCGAGCGCCAAATGCCCCATCGTATACAGCCTGCCGACGAGCAACCTCTGCAGAGCCTCCAGGTGGCTTGGCCTCAGCCAGAAAATTGGGCAAAAAGGGAGCATCCGAAGATGTCGAGGGAACGATGAGACTGTTAAGGGCTTGTCGAAGCTCCGAATCTTCCGCACTTTGACGGGCTCCATCGAAGAAGTCTGGTTGAGGGGCAACGAGGTCGGCGGTTACCAGCGGCGCCCAGTTGTAACAAGGCCGATTTGTCGTTGACGGATATATTTTAGGGCCTTTTATGGCTGGGAACACGTCACTCATAACCTGCGCTTCATTGAAAGCGTTCTCCACCGCATCCAGGAAATTTTCGTGATTGGTCTCGGGGAAGGTTGACGGGGAAAGTGATCCTCTCCGTTGTGCGAGCCTATCGCGCAATTGATCGTAGTTGGCCGGCTTGTTGATACGTTGAGGGCGATCAATACCATTTGAGATGAGTAGATTCATAAAATCAGCATTGTAAGCCGAAGACCTGCCGGACTTGGTTTTTTTGGTCGAGGACTTAGTCACGCGACCAGTGTTGACTGCTACGGCTTTGGACTTTCTCTGTTGCCTCTTAGAGGCCGACTGGGCCTTTGATCGGCTGTATGTCATTTCGATAGACGCAGTTTCCGGGTACTGTTGCATCGTCAGCACAAGCAACGACGCCTGACGAGGATGACTTACTCCTATGACATCAGAGAGATCGGGGCCGCCGTGGCGAGCGAAACGTTTGATGTCTGGGAGCGGGTCTTTGAATGGCAGCTTCTCAAGAGGCTCTTGCCGTGTCTCGGAGGCGTTTCTCCGATCAAATTCCTGTAGAGCGCGTTTGGTAAGGCCAATACCTATCCCAGAAGAAGAGAGCAAATCGTAAAAGCCTGGTGCGTGATGAGTCGTTGTAGATCCCCATCTTCGAGAGGGCGGAGGCGATGGCAGTCGCACGGGTTTTGTAATACGGCATGAAGGAGAAGCAGCTGGTTTGCGCCTGGGATTTCGTTGAGGGTGTGGTAGATGCTGCGCCATGAAGGAAATAGCGAGATTGCTCTAGGTCGATGGAACGGGCACGTTCTGGTATTAATTTTGCTAGTGCCTACGGCGGCGGAATGCGAAAAACAGCGAGACCGACAACAATGGAAGGCCATTACGGCCAAGGGCCCCAATGAAATGTTTTAAAAAGTTTGTCAGACAGCCGATTTGAGCCAATTTGCGGCCCATCTTCAGCCCCATTTTCTTCATATCCCTTGTGTCACTGAATGGGTGTCTTTCCTATTAAAGAATTTTGGCCAAGCCACTATTCTTCTGTAGGTTAGATTAGTTCTGTCATGACCTGCTCAATAGCGAATAAAGGAACCGCATTGCCGTCACGTCAAAAAGGCACCCAGTTACTCAAATCGAGAGTAGCTTGTCTTCATTCCCACATATACTATATCACCCGTCCGGCAGCCTATCCCCGTTTGAGACCTTCTTCGCGGTCATAACAAATATCAAAATATACAGTCTTTTTAGGACAGTGCCGCTGCGTTTAGAAACGTCAGGGATCTAGCCTAAGAAATTAGAGAGTGCTTCATTGCCGATGTAAATAAAAGGATGCATATATTTTTATCAGAAGTCAGAAGATGAAAGTTGGCAGTGGCATTTTAGAAGATTAAAAATTCTTAGACAGAAATAATGTTAAAGAGTCTTTCCTTTCAGCTTCTCAAACCCAGTTTGCTAGTAATCTCAATAGAAGCGCTGGTGATGATATGAATAGAGCTGTTACTCCAGCAAGAAAGGTTAAAAAGAGAGCTGCCCGTAAACAGAGGCGTGCCCGCAAGTTGCCTACGAAGAAGAAATCGAGGCAACAACATGAACCCCGGAAACGCCAGGCAGTGGGAAGAAAAAAGGGCAACAGAAAGAGAGAAGACTGACTAACATTATCTATAAATGACAGGAGAGACCTTATGACCTTACAGCCAGGCTGTTCTGAAGGCGAATGCCAGCATTCTCGAAATTCAAAGCATCCACGGGAGCTGAAGCTTTCGATCGTTCCACCACTACCTTGAAAGGCACCATGCTTGTCGAACCTGTTCGTCGAGACCCAAGGTTGTGACACATTGACAGCGGATCTGCGACCTCGCTCTGAGTATGTAGTGGCTGCTAGAGGCACAGGCGACTTCCACAAACTTGTATCAAGGAACCAATCTATGGTCAAAACCTGCATATCATTAGTGCTTCGTTTTACACGGGCCTAACGAGAATAGAGTAGCAGCATCCAACCCTTCCAAAAAGCAAAAGAATTGAGCCTCGCTATCGTATGACTTCTCTTGGCTTTTCCATTCCCTATAACGACGTTGAAAGCTTTGCTGAGGTTGTCGGCTCTTTTCGCAATGCACTGAACATGGCTCGCGATTTCAAGAAGCAAAGCATTGACGGGCGAATCGTCAGGTACGAGTTTCTCTAATCTCTCAAACACCAATGAGAATTGGCTGATGATGGTGGCGTACACATCACACATATCGAAGGACAGAATTGGGCATGCCGGTGGTTTCGTAGTGATGACAATGATCCTCAGAGACGAGGGTTTTGAACTTGATTCAAGGCCAGCCGCGGTCGGTTACACCCCCTGAGACGACAGTCTTGGATGTGTTTCACCGGATGGATCCTGTGTGGATTTGTTGTTAACGTCTAATGAAACAATGGCAGCGACAAATCCAACCTTCACTGTAACGCGGACAAGGCTCCGGTTCTGGCGCGTCTGAGAGTTTCGCATCCAGCTGGCCGTATACATAGGCAAGCATTGAGGCGCAGTAACACGCGTTCAAACAGCAAAGCCACCTCGTCGTCGTTAGCTCTTACAAGAGCGTTGTTGCCTTCAGAGCGGCGACAGTGAGGGCAAGAGCAGCCCAGGGATTCACAAAATGCAGCTAGTTAGCTGGGCTATCAATAGCTAGGGTTCAACAGAAAGCTACAGAGGGAAGCCCACCACTTCTGGTCCTTCTTTTCTGCACAACTAAGTCGCTACTTGTCCTGATGAATAGCTGATCGATAGAGAGATTTGTATGCGTTCGGTTTCCTCGCGGTTCAAATATCCTGTTCAACGGGGTGACTGGGAAGACATCGGGAGAAGCATCAGCGAGCCACTAACTACTCTCAATCAGTCGTGGGTGGCAACGTGGGTAGAAATGAGGGAGGATGAGATTGGCGACATCAACAAAGTTAAAGCGAGCGGCAGGATCGGCAACATTGCCTTTTCGGCGACGCTTATTACCCCCTTTGCGTGAATTATATCCTTGTCCTAATCCGTGCTGCGACAGCGAACGAAAAACCCATCGATCTGCAACGTGAAAAGAAAAGCCAGATCTCATCATTCCTGGGCCAGGACTTTTCTCTGGGAAAGACTTATTCACACAAGGAATCGCTCTCTTGCGTCCACTCTCCTTGACTACTAGAACTCGTTGGAAACGCCGGAAGGGGCTCGCTTCTTCGTGCCCATCATTTTCATCCCTCTCGCCTTTAGCAGGTCATGATGTTTTGGCTGAGCGGGATGGATTGCTTTGAAACGTGGACACGATGTTCCTCGATGGTGCCGATGCTTTGAGTTCTTCTCCCAGTATGTCTAAGAAGACACTAGGAAGCCCTCACTGCCAACGCCAGGCCTTCGCTAGAACGCTTGCAGACAAATAAACATCCAGAGCATAGCACAACACTCTCCCCATATGTTCCGCCTCAAGTCTTGCCCAGTAACTTGTCTATACAATTCCCCAACAGATAAGCCGCCTCATGCGTCAACTCCCATCTCGTCGCCCTAAGACTCTCCTTCAACACCATCAGCAGGCCTAGACATCGATTCCTACCCTGGATGAACTCTAGATCCTCGGGCCGGCTCACCGCACCCACGCGCTCAAGAAAAGTCTTCATGTCCCTCTCTCTCTCCTCGGGCGTCAGGAACGCCGTCTCCGACGGAGTAGGCGAGAGCGGACCCTCGAGCGCGAAGCCATAGCACCACACTACAAGGGCCCCGAAGTAGAGGACCCACGGCCGATTCAGTAGGAAATCGTCACGGGCTAGGTAGCGATTCTGCTCGTCGAAAGCGTGTGGCAGGATCGTCACGCCTCCGGCGGCTTCGCTGGGCGCGACCAGTACCTGTACGAGGAACTTTAGAGCGTGAAATGCAGCATCCCGCGCACTGGCGGTCCTGGCCCAGCGATTTACCATCTTTTCTCGCACGTGAGCTTGGTCTTTGATGCCGATTGGCCGGCCTAGGAGTCGTCTCGCTCCGGCAAAAGTTTGGCAGTCGAAGATGTCGACGCAAGACGCCATGTGAGCGAGGTGGTGGAGCACGGTTCGCGACTCAAAGAGGTTATCATCGTCGATGTGCCGTAGAGCAAGTGAGCCAGACATACTCGCGGCGTGATTATCTGATGGGTGTGCTTCTGCCAGGGCTTCGTCGAAGTCCTTTTTCCAGTTGTCGAAGGCGCGGAGAAGGGTGTTGCGCCACTTACTGCTCAAGCCCGACGTCTGAACGTGTTGAACACCGAGCGCTGTGATCTGGAGGTCGCGCTGGTTGAGGAGGTAGTTGACCGAAAGAAGACCAGACATAAGAATGGTGCGGCCGAACGAGTTGGTTCTGACCCGCTCGCCATTCAATGTCTTCTTCAAACCCTCCAAAAACATGGTTGGCTTGATGCCGTTAGTCTGGTGGGAAGATTGCACACGCGCAACTTCCGCTGCAGAGGTTGCAGACCATAAGGCCTCATCACAGGGTAACGGCAAACGGATCTCGTAAGCGACCATTTTCGCAGAGTGACCGAACATGGTTGCATGTATCGAATCAATGACAAAAGCAGCGAACGCGATTCGACGCGTTGCTTCGTTACGTATCCAGTGCGACCATGATTCTTCCGATGCCACGGCGTCCGACGCGGAATTTGAACCTGAAGACCTTGCTGTTCTACCGTCTCGTAGGCTACCAGGTGAGTCATTAGCTGTCCTGCCGATGAATGATGTTCCTCTTCTCATGAGGGTCAAAGTAGTGTCATGGTTGATATGCGCTCGTTCGTGCAGCGCGCGAGTCGAATACATCTTTTCATACACCTCGAGTAGAATGAGCGTTTGGAAGACCCAGAGCTTGGCAGGTGGACGATATCCTACATCGCGCACTATCTCCCACCGTACATGCCAGGCTATGAAGTTGGCAAATTCTGCGGCGGAGTCTGTCAATGCGCTTCCATACGCCTTGTCAAGAGTAGCAGCTCCTATCGCTATGACAGCTAAGAGGAGCAAGTTCTGAGTTCTATCAGCAAAGAAGGTAGGCTTGTGAAGTATTGGCAACTGAGCGTGCTGGTGATAGAAATACGATCCAATGTATGAGTGAAGCATTCGAAGGCTGAGAATGTGGCCGTTGGCGTCGATATCGCCATCGAAAACGGCCTCCTTGCATCTCCTTACAGCATCATGTTCTCTTTCGTGGAATTGGTACTTCATAAGATCAAGTAGCTCCTGCCGCTTTTCCTCTGACATGATTGAACGTGTAGGCGAGGTGGAGTCCAGCAAGCTCATCACGCTCATAGGATGTTGCGGCTGAACGTTTGGAGGATAGTAGCTGCCGAAATGGTCATCTTGATAGAACGGACCTTGGATTTGCGTAGCAGCTATGTCAACGTAACCAGACATTACATTCGGAGCTGGTGCGAAGCCGGTCATTGCCGGTTGATTCTCATTGAACAACCATGCGGCAAATTCGGCCTCTCTTGCCACCGGGGATCGGTTATACTCGTCCCCGCCAAATATGGGATACGTAAATCCTGCACTAAGGTCCACACTCGAGGTGTCTCCAGTGACTGCATACTGAGCCGCAGACATTGGATCAAATGCGCTAAGGCTATTGGCGACTGCGGTTGCTATCGAAGTATTTGAAGTCTGTCCAGCGCCGGCACTAGGGAAGCTTGCAGGATTAGAAAGTCGGAGGTTCGGCTCCGCACCATAGATGTTCATTGAGTGTATTGAATGTCGATGAGTTCTCATTGGAGGCTGAAAATGAGATGTTGTGGCGTTTACTGAGCTTGCTTCATCTGCTGAATCTCGAGCGCTGTGGAACGAGTTCTGCCGAAACTCTATAGGCGAGACAGGACCTGGTCCGAAAGGCCGCCCATGGCCATCAGAAAAGCTCGATCGCGCTTCTGCAGTGTACGTTGAAGTAAATGCTTGTTTCTGCTGGGGGCTGAGATGGTAGCTCGTAGGGCTACCGGCATGCGTCAGAGAAGTCTCGGAACCAGAACAGACGGCCCGTGGTGTTGGTGGTTGATAACGTGACTCGATGGATGTGGAAGAGGTGGATGCCATAGAGCCTGAGTTGCGATCCTGTCTAGGAGATTTTTCAGTGGGCTCTGCCATGATCGAGCCACGACTATCTTGCCTCACAGTGGAGGACCCGATTGATGGTGATGGCCCATCCGACAACACCATCTGGTTGCCCGAATTTGAAGATGACAATTCTCTGCCATCGGCCACGGTAGGGATTTGTGAGGAGGCATCACGCTTTTGTAACTGCGAGCCCTGACTGCTATGCCGTTCCTGGTGGCGAACACAAAGATCCTGCCGAACAAAGTTCCGGGTGCAACCTGGATGCTGACAGTGGTAGATGGCCTTGGGCTTATCTGGACATGGATTCAGTACAAAGATGCGAGGTTGAGTGTTTGTTTTCTCTTACGATTCAACTGGTGACGGTATAAATGCTCTGCTCTCGAATAGGTCTTTCCACAATCTTCATGTTTGCATTCGTACTTTTTATCCGCATTCGCCTTCGCTTTCTTCCTACGCTTCGAGGGTGCCAGGGTCTGTTCCGGGCGGTCATCCATTGGGAGCTGCATTCATCGCCCTGTTTACCAAACCAGCCTGATCCGGTCTGTCACTGCACTCCAGAGCCCCTATCGTGTGCTGTGACAACAGACTTGAAGGCGCACAGATGACAATATTTAATCCCACTGACAAGCCACCTCGGCCACTGCCGCGCTCAGAATGACAGGAGATATTCGCTCGCTTTCCGATGCGCATCAAGTCGCTCCGTCAAGGAAGGCTGTTTGCATGCGGCGTCCGCCCTCCTCCTACACATTGAGCCCTACACGGTAATCCCCGTGGCCTGCAAATTATTAAATAGAAGGATGCGACCAAAGTCTGGTCGTTGTTAGAGGAGCAACGGCGTCTGATTCGGACAAGTCTTGCAAATGATGTGCCCACTTAGCTGCCAATGGGCGCATGGACCGAAGAAGCAGGCACAGTGCCTTTGGGACTTTCGGAACCTCCAAAGAAGGCCGAGTTGTTGTGCAGCGACTACCTCGGGAGTTGTCGCAGATTGTTGTTCACAGAGGACGATCTCGGAGTTCCCAATAATCTTGAGCAAGCGTTTCGAATTGAAATTTGCGCGGTTGGTGCATCTATCAGGCTACTGGATCGCTCGACCGATCTGTGATGCCGGCAATAGGATTTGCACCACGATGAATCTGGGAGTAACAGGTGGTCCAGTCCAATGATCTCTCAGACCAATCCTCGGGGTGGGGGATGTGCCATGCGGGAGCCGAAACGAGTGTGGAGTGGAGTGGAGAGGAGAGGAGAGGAGAGGAGAGGAGTGGAGAGGAGAGGAGGAGAGGAGGAGAGGCAATGCGGGATAAGCGCATACGCAGGGCCAGAGGCTAGTTCTACGTGGTACAGTAGCCTTCCAGCTTCCGAATTCTGGCATCTCGGGCGCTAGGATCGTTAGTTTATCCCTCACGGTGGAACCATCTCCGCATCCCTTGATCCGGTTAGAGGATGATGCCAGCAGCGCCTGGACGCTTCCTGCTTACTGTCGGCCACGATGCCTGCCTGTGCCCCTGTCTGGGGAATAGGGAACTGTCCACATGAGGAATATCATCCAAGCGTATGTCAATTTGGCTGGCACGGATATGGAAGGTATGGGATGTCGGTGTTGGAGTGTCTCTACGATCCAAAGTGGTATTCTTTCAATATGCAAAGGGAAGAAGGCATGAAGGTGGTAAGTTCTGATTCCAATGCGGCTGGGTGATTCCCAGCACACCCTTCAGAGTTCCAAGAGCCGTCCCAGCTGCTCTCAAAGACGGCATGATAGCAGGGAACGAGTGCGGGGAGTGGAGATTGTGAGTCGCAGTAACACTTCATCGTGTGTGCTTAGTACATGTCTCCGCGTAGTAAATCCTACATTTGCACAGTAGTTGATGTGGATCCTGTTCGCCGTAGACAACGCTAGCCAACGCAAAAGCAGGCTGAGGATTTCGCGTAGCCATTTGAAGAGCTTCGTAGCGCGTTGCAACGGCACTCGACAGATCTGTGGCTTGATAGTTGGCAAAACCGGCACTACCTACCTGAAAGGTGGTTGATGTTGCATCAAGTTCCTATGTTGGTTGCCATGTCCTTGCAGCGCCACGGAGACGTTGTCGTTGCGGCACGGCAGGTGCTACTTGGAATTGCATTCTTCAACAAGCTCAGCTACCAGCTAAAACAGGCGTCTTGAATATTGGTGAAATGCACAGGCTTTGTTGTATATCAACGCATTTCGACGCTCCTATGCGCACTCTCACCCGGTATGCTCAAATTATTGGAGGTTTAAGGTGTGCCAAGATTGTTCCTCATGGAGACTCATTTCATCCAGAGAAGCGAAATCTCGTTGCCTCGAGTCGTCCGAGACCTTCTCTGGGGGCAACGTTTCTTCTTCGGTATGAATTAGTGAAATCATGCAAGATTATGCGAACCTTTCGCATTTCGTCCTTCTGGATCTTGTCGGAAATGCCTTTCATGAGCTTGTTACCTTCTCCGGCTTTCAAGCTGCCGGCCGGAAGCAGTTGCAGGGTCGCTTGTACCCATTCTGCGGACTGCTGCGGCAAGAAGCCAAATAAAGCGAGCAGTATGGCAGATGCATCCAGGAAACACTCCTCTGGGAAGCTGAACATCATACCAGTGAGAATTCTCTGGACCAGCAATGAACCAAGAGAGACCAAGAGCTGCTGGACAGTAGCCTGAACCTCTACAGGATTGCTCAGCGACTTCCCATCCGATCCATTGAACCCCGAGACAGGTGGCTTCTCCCCACCGAAGCTAAGAACATCACGAATAAAATGCAATGTCGCCATCAAAGGATCGATCTGTTGTAGTGACAAGGCAGAGATTGCCGCTTCGAATGTCGGTGTGGCTAAAGACGAGCAGATGGTCTTCCTGGGGTAGAATCGTACTGCGTCCGTTGCCAATCGGAAAAAGTCCTCAATGACATCAGGCAATTCCGTGGGGGACAGCTCGTTGAGAATCCTGAGAAACGCGACAACCTGTTGTTCGTAGAACTGATAAACAGCTTCGCTGGTGTTCGGATCAACGTACTCGGCGCCTTCAGAGAATTCACGAATTATTGCATCTGTTGCCCAAAGGAAGCAGCCTTGCCGTGATGCCTGAAATCCGTGAGCAAGGTTCTGTGCCAGAGTTGGTAGAAGTGGTGCCATGGCGATTCTGTAAGAAATGACCATGTAACGCCAGCACCGGCATACTCGTTCTAGAATCGGGGACGAGTTTGGAAAATTTGTCGCGATCATAGCCAACGCCGGCAATATCTCCTGGCAGTACTTCACCGCAGGATTCGGCTCCGATGGCGCAACGTATGGTGAGACCAACTGGACAAAGATAGTGATAAGCTGAAGGTAGTCTGCGACGGCTTTCTGTCCTGCGTCATCTGCAGCATTCTGGGCTAGAGACATGATGCGTCTCATCACAGGATCGCAGAACATCTTCAATGATTCGTAGATCTTCTCAATTGGTTGGACAGCAACAATAGCAGCAACGCCCTCTGTCACCTCTTCCTGGCTGGTCGGTTTTAGCTTATCTAAAACTCCTTCGTAAAATTGGTGTAACTGGACAATATGGCTGCCCAACAGCTTCTGGCAGTCTGTTCCAAGGAATTTGAAAGCTAGCGCAGCAGCTTGCACAACCTCCTGCGATTTGTGATTGAAGCCAGATATGACATAGTTCAGTTGAGCTTCCAAGGTTTCCGGGTGCTGACTTGTCCATTCGGTATACCGTCCCAGAGCCATGATTGCCTGGAACTTGAGCTTCTCGTGTTCAGGTATTGTAACAATCAATGGTATGACGTGGGGCAAAACAGTATTCTCATCAGCATTGACCATACGGCCCATCGCCCGTAAGCTGAACAACGGAGCCTCTAGTTGTTGCCAGTTGGGTACCTTCTCGTCTGTCACATGCGATGCATATCTTTGGGCCCAGCCTTGAATGAGCTTGGAAGACTTGCTCAGACATTCTGTGATGCCAATGACTTCACAAGAGTCTTTTAGTACATCACCCATCGCATGTCTAAACTCGCGGAATTTCTCTTCCTGTTCCCGATCGCCATCAAAAAGATCGGCTTTGTCGCCATTTTCCGGAGTAGGGAACTCGAGATGCTTGATCATGATATCAACCAGTTTTGAGAAAAGGTCTGCGAGCAATGCTCGGGCTTGTGCGTATTTTGGAAGCGTCAAATACTGCTTCAGTTCGTACCAAAAGATAAAGGTGAGTGAGATTGCGTCTCGGTCGTTGTCTCGCATGCAACATTCGAGGACAGCCTCAACAAGGCTTTTGAAGTCGTTTGGAAGTCGCGCAATTAATAAGACCCACGCTTCTCCAGCCTCGGCAAACAATCTCGTCACACCCTTCATCAAATCGGAGTCCTCAGTCTCTGCTGCCTCAAGTATTTTGGGTCTTAAGGCAACAATTCTCGGGTAAAGCGCTTGAATGACGCTCATGCTTTCGTCGACATCTCGTGTGTCTCGATAGACGTTGCACATGCAATCGACCGCCATCTCAAAGGACGCGTCATTATTCAACGCTGTAATGATAGTGTCCAGCAGAGGTGAGTTCACGATATCCGCGGCAGGAATTTCCCTTAACCAGGAACTGATACATTCGAAGAGCCGAGGATTGACAGCGGCTCCAGCTGAGTACTATGAGCTTTTGCTCTAGCGAGGACAACGTGTGCACTTACAAGACGATTGAGAGTAGGATATCAGAAGATTCAGCACTTGAGTGGAATTTTGCTCCAGCAATTCCTCAGTTCTGGTGGAAAGCTCCTCTTCCTAGTTCACGATGGTGCATTAGATTCTGATTTGGTGCCAATCGGTCGTTGTAATGTGGCCGTGACCGGAACATCAATAAGCCGAACATACTGTCATGTTGATCTTTCGTCCCTCCGTGACCTCCTCCGGGAGAATGCGAAGAAACTCAAGCAAGGCATCTCCACCATCTTTGCTGCCTTGCACAGCATTGCCAATCGTGGGCAGCACGTCTTTCCAAGATGCGTATTGGATGGCTAGGCTTGCGAGACAGACGCAAATCTGGGTACGGATTGGTCTGGGACCATCACTATAGAGCTGTAAAAGCGACACGAGGGAGCCACGAAGGGGTGCGAGAGCTCCGCTAGGAAGCTGGTCAAGGTCGTAGATAATCTATGAAAAGGATCAGCAGTGATTAGAGGAGAGGGTGTGAATAGTAGGAAGACGTACTTTCCCTTTCAGCGTCGTCGCTGCAAACAGCTTCGCTTCCACGGTGGCATTTGAAGATTGCAGTATGCTATGGGTGACGTTCCATGCTTCTGACTGCATCATACTTCAGCCTCTGCCAGACATTTGGGTAGACTATAGCATACTGATTTCTGGAACTTCTCCAGGTACTCGTGGGCGTGGGTTTTCTGTGACCGAGAGCTATTGCTTTGCATAGTACTGAGCGCTGAAAGCACAGGTGCGAAAGCCTCCGAGGCCTGTTGATTAGAAGCCATGGTGAGGTGGTTATGATGAGAGGTTGTGGTGGGGATGGAAGGAATGTCTTCGGAAGTCAACAAAGATCTGGTGTGAAATCATGTAGAAAGGCCTAGACAACAGAAGTCAAGAGCTTCGAAAAATTAGTATGGAATGGAATGATCGAAAGAGCGTGAGGTAGTTTGTTCTTGTGCCATGGAACGCAGGATGTCTCTGTGCCACTTTCTGCCAAGCTCGGAAATTCGCGAGCGCGATGAAAATCAATTTGAGCACAGAGGCTCAACAACTGCCAGGATTTATCGTCACAGGCGCATAGTTTGTGTAGCTGCAATCCGTCCAAGGTGCACCATCCTTTGACCAGGTACCTGCTTCTTTTCACGTAAGACTCCCTGGGTTCCCGGGAGACAATTGCGAGTGGTGGTAGTGAACTTCACAATCCACCCACGAAAAGAATTCTCCGAGGAATCTAGCACAAGGTCTACACCTCAGACCAGTATGAATCGTGGCGGCGGAGGTGGTGGGCGAAAGACTCTACTGGCACCAATTCACTTCATCTTCAAGCTTCTTCAACAAAGATCAACTGTCTCCGTGTGGCTCTACGAGCAATTAGCAGTCCGAATAGAAGGAAAAATCCGTGTGGGTTTTGCGAGCAGACCGCTGTATCTGCGATTGGCTACTAATAGACGATAGGGATTTGACGAGTTTATGAACCTTGTCATTGATGATGCGGTGGAAGTGCAACAAGCCACCAAAAACCAGCAAGAGAAGAGGAGACAGCTAGGTATATTCGTCATGCTACGAGCCTATAACAATGCTAATCATTTCCAGGGCAAATATTGCTCAAAGGCGATAATGTCTCCTTAATACAAGCCGTGCAATGAGGCGATGTCAAAATTGGGAACATTACAATGCTTCAAACTTGGCATCAGGATCGCAAACAAGGGTTACTGGAACAAAGTCTTGAGACAGTCTCTGACTGACGAAAAGGACTGGCAGCTCTACAAATAACGCTAGGAGCCAGCAATGACCAGATCCAATCTCCAGTCGTCCGTGTTCATGGGGACGGTGCTATCAGGCGACAGTAGTTGCTGCTTCAGGGCGAGGCCCACTGACGAGAGCTTGTTAGCATGTCCAGAACGTTATCATATGAATACCATACCGAGAAACGGCATTTTTGCATGGGTATTCTCCCGAGAAGCCAGTCCCCAATAATTCTGCAAAAAGTGGTCATAGAATCCTTTTCCATATCCCAGCCTTCCTCCCAAACGGTCAAACGCCATTCCGGGAAGCAGAATCAAATCAAGCCCTTCGAAAGGATGCCGTTTGCCCAGATCGTCTTCTTGTGAAGGTCCGACCTCTCCCAATGCATTTTCCCGGCCCTGGAGGGATCCTTTACCAAGCGTGGGAATGCCCCAGGCGTCCGGCTGCAGCTTATCAACATCATCTTGCGAGCGCAGTGCAAACATTCCAATGAACGCATGTGATCTGGTTGGCTCGGAGGACTTGTGGATGTACGGAACAAAGACCTTCTTGCCCTGTGCAAGTGCCTGCCTGACGATTTCTGCAGTAGACAGCTCTCCCTTAGGCATTGATAGATACACGCTGATCCTTGTGGCTTCTTGGAATTCTGGTAGCTCGAGGACCTGGTCTGTCACCTCCCTCGCTTTCAGACAAATGTTAGACGAAAAGGTTGTTCACTGTCAAGCTTGAGCATACATTGGCGACTGGTTTCGGTGGATGACAGTTCCGAGACCTGGTCCTTCATATGTTTACGCAGCGCTTTTTTGGCCTGTGATAAGGAAGTAGTCATTGAAGCCATCTTGGGATCTTGTGTACTCACAAGTCTGGTCAAGGAGAGCAATCTCATCATTCGTGCCGACAATGTCGCCGAATCAGCCATCAGTATCAATTCATGCAACTGAATTTTTCAGTGGTTGAGGTTCAAGTTTTGAAGCCACACCGAAATCATGCGCTAGCCTTTGTGCCTTCGTCCCCTTTCGCAACTCTGCCACGCAATCGAGTAAAACCCAGGTCCCTCTCTCGTTCAATTGCACATCGACAGCATGACGCCTTCAGTATCTACGGTAGTTCTTCTAGGATTAAGCTTTATCAGCTCGTGCACCGCTCAACTTGTGGATGGAGCTCTCGTTGGAACATGGAGCACCAAAAGCAAGACCGTCTTTACAGGTCCAGGGTTCTACAACCCAGTCACTGACAGGCTGACGGAGCCAACCCATCCTGGAATCTCATATTCTTTTACTGAAGATGGTCACTACGAGGAGGCTTACTACAGAGCGATTTCAAATCGTGAATTGCGCGACGACCCAGAGGTCAGAACAACACACGCTGACGAGAATTACAGCCCAACAACCTGCTTGTCCCTCCGCGATCATGCAATGGCAGCACGGAACCTACACACTCGAAGCCAACGGCTCCCTTATCCTTACACCTATCGCAGTTGACGGACGTCAAGTAATGTCGAGCCCTTGCTCTTACGATCAGTCTGTCTACACGCGATATCACCAAGCAGAATTGATGAAGGTGGGCGCGAGTATCTGAAATATTGCAGAGGAAAGGCACTGACTATTCTGATAGACGTACGAAGTCATTACTGACCCGTTCCACAATGTTAAGCGACTCAATCTCCACCAATTCGACGGCTCTCCTATCCATCCTATGTTCCTTGCATATACTCCACCACAAATGCTCCCTACCTCGACCCTAAACCCCACTGCAACTTCAAGTGCACCTGCTGGGAAACCAACTAGCAAGAGCCGCGTCAAGCGGGCAATCGACGATGATGCTGGCGAAAAAATTGAGGCTTTGAATAAAAATACGATTTTGACGCCAAGCGAGCCGTTCAATGCAGACAGATGGTGGTGGGTGGGCATTGGACTGACAGCAGTCGGCACTATGCTTTACATGTATCCATCATCATAATTTGTACAACTGGTTGTGCATGAAACATTTTTGAGTACATTTGGCGGCATTGCTAGGCGTAAGGGCCTCGTCACTGTCGGTGGTATACAAGATGCTAGCCGTCATCGAGGCGCTTTTTGCAAGATTCTGAGCATCATGAAATGGATATAGATGTGCAGGCAGGCTCATTTACTAGTATCACTGCGGGACAATAGAAGATCTTCTGCAAATATTCTCCATTCAAACTCCTAGTGTTGTCTGCTACGACAACCGCTTTGATACCTGATCATTTTTCTTGCAGCTTGGCGCAAGATGTTGTGTCTTCGTAGGTGGTGCTTAATCAGCTTGTCCTTCATGCTACAAAGCCCTCCCATCCGCTTTCTTCAATCTCAACTTGTCGAAATCCACGCCTTCAAAGGTACGAACCTACTCCAATTTAACCACAGTTAGCATTCACCGCCATCCAGCAGTAACCCACTCCTAAACCGTCGCCTCCATGCCAAAAGCCTCGGACGGACAACCACCTTGGAATCCTCATTACTGGACTGCTGACTTACATTCAGCACCATTATATCATCAAAAAAGCCCGGTGTATCGCTCAAACCACCTATACTCGTCCCACACTCAGGACAGAAGCGATGCCCGACCCTCTTCGAGGCAAACTTGTAGCTTTTCAGAGTGTCCTTGCCGGAGAGCCAGGATATGTCGGCTCTTTTTGGGTAGATCATGAGGTAGCCGTTGCGTTGGCAGATGGAACCTAGATTGAGAAGAGGAGGGGTGTATGAGCTGGGATGCTCGTGAGTGGGAAAGTGGGGAGGGAGGATTGTTTAGAGGAAAGTGTTTAGTAAATTGGGTAGCAGCAGAGGAACGAAAATTAGAGGACTTGGGGAGCATACAATTGCAGGATGTGGTATCTTGGTCGTAGAGCGAGCCGTGTAATTTCAACGTGAACTTCACATTACCACATTGGCATGCTCCATTCCACGTCTCTACTGGCTTGTTGGTGTCTGTTTCGGAGGTCATGGTGGACAATTGAGATGCGGAGAATGTGACAGAAATACCGTCTATATGGAGGGGAAAAAGCAATTTAGAGACAGCTCCAAATCCTCAGAACATGAGGAAATTGTTGGAGGTCCTCCTTGGCGGCTTACTCAGTCTTCGCCCTGTATTCAGTCTTGCAGAGTTTTCATAGCTCCTTCATGCCACTTAAAAGACTAGGGTGCCACCAAAAAAGTTCGGCATATACTCGGTGGTCGGTGGAAAAACCACCGAAAAAGAAGGCCCGAGCTCGATCAACACGGAACTTCTGAGAGTATAGACCGAGATACTCCCCGCTCTTGATGAGAAATACATGCAGTAGTGAGTTTACACCTCGGTCTATACTCTCAGAAGTTCCGTGTTGATTAAGCTCGAGCCTTCTTTTTCGGTGGTTTTTCCACCAATCACCGAGTATATGCCGAACTTTTTTTGTGGCGCCCTGATCTTTTATCACGCATTAAAATAAAAAGCATCACGCACTATTATAGATCAGAGAAAGACTAATTCTTTTTAAATAGATTAATAATTATTAGTAGTAAGAAGATATTCTTTTAGCTTCTAATATCTTTCTAATGCATAATTAAGAGTGAGAATAAATAAGAAATTAGAAGATAAAAAATAATGCATTTTAAATGGATTTGCTTTGAGAGCTGAGCTGCTTTAAGCCTAAAGTGAGAAATGCATTGTAAATGCATTTCATCTTCTATCACCTTTCCTGGTGCGTGTTATTAATGCGTGGTAAAAGACTAGAGCGCCACAAAAAAAGTTCGGCATATTCTCGGTGGTCGGTGGAAAAATCACCGAAAAAGAAGGCCCGAGCTCGGAACTTCTGAGAGTATAGGCTGAGGTACTCCCCGCCCTCGGTGAGAAATGCATGCAGTAGTTGTAGTTAGAATAGACCAATATTTATCCAGTTCAAATTTTAGTGGCGTCGACGGTGTATGCAAGTCCAAGTCCAATGCACCACGCGATTGGTTCCCCTCATGGTCGGAATAGGCAGCAATACACCTTTCAACGTTAATACGACAAGAAGGGAAGTTCTCGCGGAGCTTTGACCACCCATTCACACGCGGTACAATCTTCGGGTTGCGGGTCGACGTGGAGAGACAAGAGGATCACCTCTGACCTCGACATGCCAGGTTCTTCTCCAATACTATATGGACGTAGGGCTTTCGTAAATTGCAACTACAGATGCAGTTCGCTGGGTTGATGGCCTCAGTGATGTTTTCTCGGGGTTCATAACTTGGTCTTGAACATTTCCTGCACCATTGTTGCTACTTGTGACTTCTCTACAGGTTTGCCATCCAGTGTCCCACCGGGACGTAGGAGTTCCTTCAGAACCATTCCAGCGTTGATTTTCGCTGTACCCTTGAGGCTCTGATATGCTTCCTTAATTGCCTTCGAAATGTCTTCTTCAGCAAATGTCTCGATTCGACCTGCGTACTCATCCATCACAGCGATCTCCGCATCTTGCTTCTCTTTCAGATCGTCCCGCTTCGCTTGTGCGAACTCCTCAGATGCTGATCTCGAACTAGATAATCGTTTCCTGAACAGGGCGAGCACCTGGACGTCTGTCTTTATTGGGAAGGCACCTTTCGAGGCATTGGTCGCGTCCGATAGGATAGCCCGAAGAACATTCAGTCTAAAACCACTTGTAAGCTTCGATGTCCTTATGTGATAGTATCATGAGGCTCGCAGATTGACCTTGATTTGTCTTTCGCTCTCATGGCCGTTTTAAGGTCATCTCTTATCTTGGAGAGTAATGGAGGAGCTGGTTCGGAGGTTGTAGAGGTATGCCGTACGCCGCGCAGAGTAAATCGTCCTGGGTAGCTCCGGATCTTCAGCATAGCTCCTTTTCCAAGTCCTATGATGACAGGACTGTAATATCCTATGGCCACTGGCTGGGGAGTCTCACTAACGCTGAATTAATCAACAAGAGAAGAAGAAAGCTGGAGCTTTTTAGAGCTTCTCCAAATCTGTACCTGGAAAAGTGGCCCGTGCATGTCGCGTCCCAGCGCATTCAAAGAAATATTTGTTTCGACTTTTCAGTGAATAGTACGATAGCTTGGGAGCAATCGAACAATGCGAACCGTCGTGCCTGCGCCTGCACTCCGCAAATTGTCGATGATCTTCAGGACGATGTGCAAGCCTCAATAGCGTTGCGGCTCATGCCCGTAGCTCCCAGGTCGTTCTTGAGAAGAGGAGGCATCGTCAACAGGTCGCAGTCATGCAAACCCCTCCAAGAGCGAGTCTCCCAGGAACTTGGCTTCAAACTCCTGCTGGAAAGCCTCCCGCTCCAGCGCCATCGTTCTCCAACTCGATTTCTCGCAACGGCGACCCATCTCACACTCCTGGCCCAGCCCGGCCAACTACCCTGGGCGTCACTCGAACCGACCAGAATCCTGTGGCGCAACAACAGCAGATCGTTGCGAACTCAAGTCGGCTTTCCAAAAGCGTGGATCCAGATGCACGTGCAGCGCGCGCTGTTAATGAAGCTTTAGAAGGCGAGTCGAAATTTCCAGAATTAGATAGCTATCTCTCACGTAAGTCAACCGTTGTCCTGCTCTTCATTGCAAGCACTGATGAAGACTTAGATGGCTGCTCCTACGAGTATGACTTACAGTCCTCTGCGCCATGGGCTCCTTTCCAGAAAGTTAGGGTGCACAATATTCCCGATCAGATATTCGAGCAATACAATAAAGCTGCTGCTTCCACGAGCATGGGACTGTTTGCGGAAATAAACCATGCCTGGGTCACAATCGACAACGCTCTCTACATGTGGGATTACACAGTGCCCAATCCGCAGCTACTAGGCTACGAAGGACAATCGAATTTAATCACCGCTGTGAAATTGGCGAAGCCTCGCGCAGGCGTCTTTCTACCTTCTATCACCCATGTTGTGGTGGTAGCCACAATTTCCGAAGTCATGCTACTGGGCTTAGGATCTGAAGATGGCGGCGGAAAGCCGGTAGCACCCTCGCTCTTCCAGACCGGAATATCGGTCTCTGTAAAAGGGAAAGATATCAGTGCTATCGCCTCCTCGTCCAAAAATGGCAGATTATTCTTCGCCGGTCGGACGGAAAACGAGCTTTACGAGCTAAAGTACTACCGAGACGAGAGATGGTTTTCTCGTCGTGTCGCTAAAATATGTCAATCCTCCAGCTACTTGTCATACTTTGTTCCTCCTGTTAGCTTGGGAGCAAAGCCGTTGGTGTTCGTGGAGCAGATCGTTGTGGACGACACAAGAGATTTGATCTACACCCTATCTTCTGATTCCTCGATAAGGGTGTTTTACATGGCAGCTGGAGGAGGTCTCACTCTAGCTCTTACGCGGTCTGCCGCGGAGATCTACTCGAGTGTCACTCATATTATCACCCCAAATGAGACTTTGCACGCAAGAGTGAGAATTGTGTCCATTTCTGCAATATCAGCACAAGAAGCTGGGAAGTTTCATCTGGTAGCAACGACGTCTACTGGCTATCGGATATACTTAAGTGCCACCAGCGAGCCAACATGGGGCTCGTCGACTAGTCGCGCGCCAATGAATATGCAAGCTCAGCACGTAAAAGTGCCGCCTATTCAATCCCAATCCTCTCCATCTTCTCAGCATAGGACCGAGCAAAATCCTAGCGTGAACGCTCCAATCCGATCGTTGATGACTTCAAGATTAGCGGCAAGATATGCCCCGGGATACTTCTTTTGCTTCTATTCCAGCAGCCCGAACCAGACCACTGATGCTCTTTTTATGTCTTCTCCGGACCCCGGCCGTCTAGCTAGACCTCCTGAGGTTGGGCAGCCAAGTCGTTCTGCCGAGTCAGCAGTCTGGCTGCGCTTGGGAAGCCGTGCAGAGGACATTGGTGAATGTGCGCCCTACCATCCTCCAACGAGAACGCCAGTCGGCTTTGGAAACGAGCTTGCTGTTCAGTTTGACGCGCCCGCTCCAGAAGTGGCTATTCTAACCAACACTGGAATACACATCTTGCGACGCAGACGACTGGTGGATGGCTTCGTGGCGCTTGTTCAGCATGGCGGAGGCCGGGAAGGCCTCGAAGGAGATGTGAAATATTTCATTAGGCTCTACGGGAGGACGGAAACCTTGACTACAGCACTAGCAGTGGCTTGCGGCCAAGGCGTTGAGGTTTCGCCGGACTCGAGGATAGCAAGGGTTAACGATCCAGAGGTCTTGGAATTTGCTCGGAAAGTCTTCATCGAGTATGGCGGAAAACCAACCATCAACCAAAATTCGATTGCGGATCAGACAGTGGCACCTATTGACACTGTACGCCCTTCACCGCGACACGCTGGCATTGCTCTATATTTGTCTCGACTCCTACGTTCAACTTGGAAGGCTGCAATTGCGAAAGAATTAAGGTCCCCCACTGGTGGCTACTCGGTGTTGCCTAATGTGCCACTGCCAAAGATCAAGAGCGTACAGGAAGATCTGTCTGCTTTACGGCGCTTTTTCCAAACGAACAGAAGCTTTATCAAGGGGCTGAGTGGGCCCGATTCCATTTCTAAATCGTACAGCAAGCAAGATGAATTGGCCTTGCAGGGCGAGCATCGTGCCCTACACTCGCTTGTCAAATTTGTCTCCGATATCATCGAAGGGCTATCGTTTATACTGGTGTTGTTTGATGAAAGGGTTGAAGAAATCATTCCACTGCTGAGCGAGGGATCAAGACCACTCTTCTTACAACTCACTTTCGAAAATCTCTTTACCACAAATAGGGGCTTCGAGCTCGCGAAAGAACTTGTCAAGGCTATAGTCAACCGCAACATTGCCAAAGGTTCAAACGTCGAAACTGTTGCAGAAGCATTGAGAAGGAGGTGTGGCAGTTTTTGTAGTGCCGAGGATGTTGTCATCTTCAAAGCACAAGAGCTTCTTAAGCGGGCTTCAGAAGCCGGCAGCACCACTGAATATGGGAGAAATCTGCTGAATGAGAGCCTTGGCCTGTTTCAACAGGTCGCGGACAGCCTCCCAACGGACTATCTCGATTCTGCGGTCAAGCAATTTACTTCATTACAATTCTTTGCCGGCGCGATACAGCTTGCTCTCAAAGTTGCCCATGAGTCAGACAAGGGAAACGAAGCACTATTGTGGATAGCTGATGGACGACCGGAGTGGGATCTGCGAAGGTCTAAATTCGAATTCAGAAAGCGATGTTATGATCTCGTTCACGAAGTGATCCAGGCAGTAGACAAAACCATGGAGCAGGAACCTGCCTTCGTGGACGGCCAATCATCGTTAGCTGCGACACGGCGAAATGAGGCTTACGATGTGATCAGCCGCTCTACCGACGAATTGTTTCTGACAAATTTGTACGACTGGTACCTTTCCCAGGGCTGGACTGATCGGCTGCTCGCGACTGACTCACCTTTCATTGTGACATATCTGGAACGAAAATCAGCAGAAGACATTGCGCATGCTGATCTGCTCTGGAAGTATTATGGTCAATCGGGCCAGTTTTACGAGGCTGCATGCGTTCAATTGCAGCTCGCCAAAAGTGGCTTTGACCTGACTTTGGATCGCCGGATAGAATACCTGAGCCGAGCTCGCGCGAATGCGTCGACATATACCCAAGGTGCTAACCGAAAGTCCAAGCAGAAGCTGCTGCAGGAAATATCAGAATTTCTTGACGTTGCGAATTTGCAGGATGAGGTTCTTCAGCGTTTAAAAGAAGACCCCCGTCTGCCGGCAGAACGAAGAAAGGAAGTACTTGCTCGTGTGGATGGTCCCGTCCTCAGCATCACGGAGGTATGTTAATGTAACTACTTCAACTGTCTCCAATGCTGACAATCCTCTAGCTCTTTAATGACTTCGCAGATAATGCCGGCTATTATGACATCTGTCTCTTGATCTATGCTGTGGCAGATCACCGTGACATTTCGCAGATCAAATCAACCTGGCAACAACTTTTCCAATCCGTGCATGACGAAGCGGTAGCACGAGATTCTGCTCAACCATACGAAGTCATAGCCGAAAAGATTCGGAGTTTGGGTAGCAGACTGCAGCTATCGGAGACTATCTTTTCAATACCTCTCTTGCTCCCGATGCTTGAGAAGTACGCCATTGAATATCAAAGGGGAGTAGCGTCTTCGACGTGGGTTATTGATCTCTTCCTCGAACTCCAGGTGGGTTCGGAACAGCTGTTCGATGTGCTTGAGTCTATGTGGTACGCAAACGAGGCTCCGTTCTTTGGCAGAAACAGGGGCTTTCTGGCGAAAGATCTCATCTACGTTATCGAGCAATGGTTCCACGATACAATCAAAGGTGGTGTTGTCATATTTGACAGCGAAGCTGGCGCGGTCCGAGTGGACCAGATGCTTCAGACCTTACTGCAAACAGGCCTACAAGCAGGATTAGATGAGGCAGGGACTCAGAAGTGTCGACTTCTTCGCGAGCGGATTGCACAGGTACTGCATTGAAAAGTCCTCCATGGAGCTCTCCCTTGCACGGACGGAATGAGAGGGTCTAGCTCTCAACAACATAGCGAGGCATTGAGAGGAATGCGGGCGTTCAAGTAAAAAGTCATGTAATAAGCACGTGGTCATGAGGCTCATAGCGATTCTTTCCACTACGCACAGCTGCCGACATGTTTTGGATAGTTTAGACGTTCAAGAACAATTCATGAAATATTCACTGTACTCCTCCAACCATAGTCCACAGTTTACAAAACGTCAAACAGCCAATGCTTTGCGCGTCCAAGACTTGGGCACGGGTGTCTTCAAATTGTTGGGTTGATGGACATAAACATAATGCAGTTGGGAGCTCTCCCCAAGTGATTAGCAGAAGAATTTACAAACCTTTCGAAGCAACATCCACCATTCGCTTTCAGCTTAATTCTGACTTCGAATGCAGCAACCTGAAGACAGAGACATACTCGTTCCTCTGATGCCCTGATACCATCTTGCACTGAAAACTCACCATGGCGGCAAGAAAGGTCTCCCCAATATGGACTCGCAAGCTTGATATACTCTATCTGGTTTTCTTCATCATCCACATACCTATCATACTTGGTGCTTTCTCCTATTCCTCTTTCCTCCCGCTCTTGGGCGTTCATCTTACCCTTCGCATTCCCTTTCCATGCTATCCTAGCCAGTTGCTATTGTGGAGCTAATGCTGTTCGATCTGTACATGCAGTCGTTGACCTTACGCCTTTCTACCCGACCTCGATGAAACCGCAATTGCTTCTTGATATCAGGAATTGGTACATTGCGACATACAAAGATAAATTCTTCGTTCACCCACCAGCATTCTTCACAACATATGCCATTCTCGAAGCGGTCTATCATCTTCCATTGAGCCTTTGGGCCATTGGAGCTATTCTGCGTGGTAAGTCGTTTCCTGCCGTCATCTCTCTCAATGACCGATGTTCTGCCGGGCAATGGGTCAAAAGAGATAAATCAGGGCGACTTGTTGGACTGCATTTGACGTCGACGCATATCGTTTGCTAACAGGCTACTCAGATGATTCTCTGGTACCACTACATCTCTTGATCTGGTCTGTCGAGACGGCCATAACTACCTTGACGTGCACGGTGGAGGTAATCAGCTGGGAGGGCTTCCGGAGGGAAGAAAAGATTGCACTTGCACAGCTCTACGTGCCGTACCTGGCTTTGGGTAAGTTCCTTGCTAAGTTTGTTGTTATTGTTAAAGACAAGCATGATATTAACATGTCTTCTGCCATAGCCGTTGGAATGGGCCTGGATATGTTCCTACGACTGGAAAAAAGGTTCGGAGAGTATGGCAAGGAGAAAGTTGGCTGAAAATCAGTTTTTAGAAGCCGTCTGACGGCTCCTGCCCTCAAGGACTGGCAGAAGGAACGGGCACAGCAGCTGGGCATCGCACCAGAAGACTCAACCTTGAGATTTGACAGAGTGTCACTGTCTAGCTGCACAAAAGTTTGATCCTTACGCCTCTAATTCGCGACTTGATGAATGAATTGCCCTTTTAGGCATCCAGTTGGAACCGGTCCAAGACCATCGCCTGACTGCCGAGGACCATAGAGCGGGTAGGGTTCGCGACATAGGCACAAGCAGCCAGGCAGCCTGGCGAGATATTGTGAGGCGAGAAGATCGAGTTGCGATGTCCGACGGGCAAATTTAACGTAGGATAATGACAATTCCTCATTGCGGTCGTGGAGTGGACTTCTGGCTGCCCCACTCCCTGTCGATGAAGCCTTGGAAGGGCGGGGGACGTCATCCCATGGATTTGCATCACCAGCCAGCCCGCCTCATCTTTCCCATCTTCCTTAGCAGGATTAGATCTGGCAGAAATCCATTGGCTCTTCCTTCGCTATTGTTAATTTATCTGCCAGAGACCGCAGCTGCGAGTTCCAGGCATACGTGTCCCTAATCGTGGTTCAGCTGTTTGCAAACGACCCACACCGACTTCGCACATTTTTAATTTGGCTGAAGATTCGACTCGAGAATCGCTTTGCAACACTGCACCATGGGATCCCGCTACGACGATGAGAATCGTTCCTCGGGGGGCAAAGGTCCACCACCTGGAGCCCGCTGGGACTCCAAGCGGTTCTCCCGTGAGAGCGAAGACCGCTATCGAGGTCCGCCTGCTTCTGTGATGGAGCACGAAAGAGAGCGCCCGTTTGATTTTGGACGTAGAATGGATGATCGCTATGCGCTGCCTACCCGTCCTGTGGAGAGGTTTGATGAGCGTTATTATCGAGAGGAGACATACGGCCCACCTGCTCGCCGACCCGAGAGACGCTATTACGATGACGATGACTTTTACGAGTCTCGAGGCCCGCCTGCAGGAGGCGCGATGATCCCATATCGCCCACAGAGGGCAGAAGCTCCACCCCGACCTGGGTTGCTCAGGCGTCAGTCGAGCCTTGATACCTTCGATCGCAGACCAATGAGACGCTATGACCATGACGATCGCGATGACTTCAGGCACAGGCCGGCACCACCACCCCCAGTCATACCTATTCAAGTGCCCGCTAGCCGATCACCGCCTCGATATTCACGCCCCAGATATGCTGAACGAGACTATGAGGACATCCGTGTTGCAGAACCAGAATACTATGGCGATGAGGAGTTTCGCGCTTACCGGGAAAGAGAATGGACCAGACAACGAAGCAGGCACCGTAGTGCTAGCAGCTCATCCACCGAGAGGGAAGTTGAGCAACCCAAGACTAAGACATATCCAAGAAAGGGAAAGACGCGCATGCCAAAGCGGCTAGTACATACACGAGTGCTATACGATCTGGGATATCCCTTCTATGAAGAGGTGAGTCCTCAATCCTGAATTTTCAATGGTGGTTGCTGATAAAACTAGAGCGAGATGATTGTCATCGAGAAAGCTTTGGGAAAGGACAATATCGATGAAGTTGTGACGCTGAGTCGTGAATTTCGGGAACGAGAAGGAGGTTAGTATAAAGCACAGATTGTAGTAACATCACTGATGCAGAACAGCAAGCACTATCCATGTAATCAAGTCCCCTCCCCCCGAGGAGAAAGCAACAGAAGAGATCATCGAGCGAAAGGTTACAACGATGCCTATCTCAGAGGCACCTAGGTCAGTTCGTGAATGGGACAACTTGAAGGCGGAAAGTGTTCGATCTGTCTCGCCCAGGTCTAAGGGTCGCCACTCTCGTCACGTTTCTCGATCTCGCAGGGGTTCGTCTCCCAACGAAGAGATCATCGAGAAGAAGACTATTATCCGCGAAGTATCGCCCGCACGAACATCACGCTCTCGCCGGCAATCCTCTGTGCATGGCACCGAAATTATCGAGCGACGCGAAATCATCGAAGAGGATAGGGATGAGTCGAATTCCTTTCATGCTGGTCCTCTGGCCCTTGTGGTGGATCGCCGTCCCAAGTCTGATCGTGACATCAAAGAGGAAATCCGTGCTTTGGAGGCAGAGCGCAGGGCTCTTCGGAGTGAGCGTGTTGAGATTCGCAGACCCTCACGATATAAAGAAGAGGATCGAGAGATCATCATTGCTAGACCTGCCGAAGAAGAAATCATCGAGGTCAGGAAAGACAAGAAAGGTAGGATGAGCCTGGCCGTCCCAAAATAAGTACTAGCCCTGATACAGTGGGCAGCACCCGATCCAAGAATCCTGCGGGCCATGCTGGCAACACTCACCTAACCGAGGTCCGAATTCGCTCCAACTCTTACGGTCTGAAGCAGGCCCAAATTATTGCCAACTTGCTTGGGAATCGCACTTTCAAAGAAGTGCAGTGGGATGTGATCCAAACGTCTGTCGTTATCTCAAATGACCAAGTAGTCTGCAAAACTGCGGCAGGACATTCCGATATTGGACACTTGTTCAATGAGGTTTTGAGGGTGCTGAGCGTTCACGGTGGCGATTGGTCAATTGGACAAGGTGTGATCATGTAGAGGCTGTTGAGGAGGATAACGAATCTCTTTGGATGATGTGGTCAAGATTTGTCTCAGGATAATCTCGTCTCAATATCAGGACTATAGCCACGAAGAAACCCTGGTAGAATATATGTCCTTTCCACTGCTCCAACACCACTGATAGACAATAACAATGCGAAGGCAATTCCCAGTTATGCGGAAGATCTTGGCAATCAGGGCCGGTAAACCCTGCGCATGTGAACACCTTACTGATCACCATCAACATTGAGCTCATGTAATCATTCAACAACTGACTACCAACCCAACCTCTGGCCCATCTTGTGTGAGATACGCCGCAATGGATAAGTTTCAGGCTTTCGGCAAGAATATCAGGTACGCATCAACAGTGAAAACAACGTCAAACGACTCTGCTGGAAGTCGGCAGGGCGGCCTAATCTGCTGCAACCAACTAATATGAATTCTGCGCGCAGTGCCTCCTTTTCTCCCTTTGCGGCTCGAACACAGCAGTTTGTCAAAGAGCAGCTCGGTCAAGCGGACGAGAAGGTGCTTTGTTTCCTGCCCGCAATAGTCGCAGTACAGCACTGACCGCCCCTGCAGACACAACTTCCCGCAGACTACATTGAACTTGAGAAGAGGGTCGATGCATTGAAGCAGGTTCATCAAAAGCTTCTTTCCGTAACGTGAGTTTGTTTGCAGCCGTGGTCCCCAGCAGAAGAGTTGACTGGGGCAATACAGCACACAATATTCTAACGAAGCTTACGACTACCCGCCAAATATTCGTGAATCTTTCACAGATCTCTCTCGCACGATTGCCGACAAGGTCACCCTCCTCTCTCACGCCTCTACTCCTGCAGAAGCTCAAGCTGCATTCACGGCACCGCCCAGTGCAAAACCTCAACCAAAGACCTTCAACCATGCCATTGCCCGCGCCTCCCTAGCCAGCTCTCAGCTTCTGACGCAGACTCATCCATCTCAGGCTGGCGAAGACCCACTGTCAAGTGCTCTTGAGAAATATGCATTGGCAGAGGAGAGGGTTGGAGAAGCTCGCCTTGCTCAAGATGCGCAGATCCAATCTCGCTTTCTGGCGGGCTGGTCTACTACTCTAAACACAAATCTCCAATTCGCGACGAAGGCAAGGAAATCTGTGGAAAATAGCAGACTCATGCTTGATAGCACAAAGGCTGCAAAGAAGAGCGCTATCCAAGGCAGAGGAATGAATCCTGATGATGAGGGTCACTTAAGCGAGGAGGCCAGAGCGGAGATCGAGGCTGCTGAGGATGAATTCGTCAACCAGACTGAGGAGGCTGTGGGAGTGATGAAGAATGTAAGTCATACGCTGGCAAATCCTTTCGTTCCACGATCGCTGACCCCGAACGTAGGTGCTCGACACCCCCGAACCTCTACGCAACCTTGCCGACTTGATTGCTGCTCAATTAGAGTTTCACAAGAAGGCTTATGAAATCCTCAGCGAACTTGCCCCCGTCGTAGACGGACTCCAGGTTGAGCAAGAATCAAACTATCGCAAGATTCGTGAAGGCGCTTAGCGCAAAGCATGGATCATTTCCATGTAATGTTTGCTCGGAGAGGTTTTGCTGGCATGGTGTGGTTTTGCAACGGAGGTAGCATGTCTTTTCCTAAAGGTCTTTTGATTGAGCCGCAGCGTCATGAAGCATTGAATCACTGATCAGGAATACAAAAACTTACAACTTAGTCTGGAATACCCTGAAATCTGTAGTTCTGACCACTGACTGCTCACTTATTTCCTCCTTGATGTCGTCCGATATTGCTATGGACCCCTAAAATATGTCTGGATTTTTTGCCGAAACCTGCACTTTAAGAGCTTTGCACCTGGCCCCATCGACAACCCTATTGTAATTTCAACACCAAGAACAACGCTCTGATCACGCTGTTCTGCGCAACTACTGTGCAGTGTCTATTTGTTGCACCTTACCCTGTCTGCTTCTTCCAGCCGAATCCCCTTCTCACCACCGCAGGTCACCACACGAACTTCACATAATGGCGAATGGGTACGCTGCTTTCGTTCCATGCTTTCCTTTCGAGGGCTTCTTGGTCCTACCTATCATCTTGCTGTGCGAGCGCTATATCTCTCGCTCTACATCTCGTCATATAGTCAGCGCTCAAGTCACATCATATCCATAACATCTCTTTACGATTGCGCCTACTCCACCAAGTTCTCCAGCTTCCGTGCGCGAATATTGGCTAATCTTTCGACCTCCCATGCAGCTGGTCAATAATCATCGGCCTTGTCTTCATCGTCCTTGCATCTCTGGTAGCTTGGCTCTTTGCGCCGAAGGGAGAGAATAGAACGTAAGTACTTTCTGCTCCTGCTAAACCCAGCCTCTCTCTGAATGAAGACGATGTGACTGGCCTGGCAAGATTGGCTTCTAGACACCTAGAAGAGGAGGAAAGGGAAAGAAGAAGCGCATATCCCTCGAGTCAATATCTTCGCCGCTGGACCAGGCACCGAGATTGCTTCAACACTGATTCCATGAAATTACAGGGTCTGGCGTTCAACATTAATCCTAACTTTTGCAAGCTGCTATATCATGTGGGGTAAGCAAGCCTTTTCCTCTCTTCTGCTGCCGCCCTACTGCTTGTCCTCGACGACGAAGACATCTGTTTCAGCCTCTCCCCCCCTCTCCGCCACGGAACGGCCTTGAACCATATTCTGATTCTAACTGTGGTGCAGCGATAACGTTCCTTGCGCAATGGCATCCCCTCATCGAGCCGAAACGAAATACACTCAGACCGGGCTACGAGCATGAATGAGGAGCGCGATGAACGACTGAAACGGAATTCGAAGGGCTTGTGGGCCTCGTGCTCCCCGTATTAGCCTACAGTACAGCACCCTGGCTGTGTCCAGGTGTATGAATGGGGTGGGATGTGTATGGACATATTACTACATTAAAGAGGTGCATGGCGTTCTTTCCCCAAGGTGGTTAGGCGCGGAGTATAAAATGCATTATAAAATGAAGTCCTCCATGGTACACAGATCCAAAGTTCACCTTTATCTCTCACTCATCAGAATCCGTGTTCTTGCTGTAGACTGCAGTCCAGAGGCTGACGGGCTAACACCTCGGTTTTTCTTACCACGCCATATTTCAAGTTACGCATTAATAATCCCGAGCATAACAAAACCAACTTCTTAGTCAAAGTACGATAGATGATAATTATGGGAGCTGGACGGAGGTAATGTATCACTTCCCCTCTCTTGCCCTCCTCTGTTCTGCGCTCTTCTCCATCCATTTCATATAGAATTGGAATCAGTAGTGTACATAGTTGGTAATGATAATGCCGCTGCGAAAAGTATGACATCACTTTATTCTCCAAAATCATCCGCCTGATCCTCGATCACTGATCAATCATTTGGAGGAGATTGCAGCCCTACCCAGCCACCTACCCGCCAAAGTACGCGCCAGCGCTATGAATCTGTGTCGTGTTGTTTCTGTGGTAGGAACCGGAGGAGGTATTGTGTATTCCGACATAGAAGTCCCATGCTCTTTGTTTGTTTCTGTTTTTCCTCTCTCAGCCTGAGCCAGACGCCTTTTTCGGTTCGTCGTCTTGAGATGGGTTGTCTTGATTCTTGTTCGAGGGCTTGCTGTTTGTGCGTTTGTTGGTGTGGGTATCATCGTTGCCTGGTTCGAGGTCATCGTGCTGGTGGGTCAGTTTGTGCCATGCTGATTTGAGAAATCCTTCGTTTCTATGGTCAGAGGTTTTGTTGGATGGTGACGAAGATGAAGATGGCAGTGACGATGATGACGATGATGATTTTGAAGATGTTTCGTTATTTCTGTGAAGGGTTAGACGGAGCGTCAATATGCAGGAACGTGGGTAGGACGGAAGGGTGCTCACTTCTGGTATTGTCCAATATTCATAATTCTCTTCGCGGTCTTGTCGCCCATCTCATCTGCTAGCATCTCCAATATTGTTCTCTGATTGGCGCTAAGATATTTCGGCATTCCGACCTTGAACTCCACTCGCAAATCACCGGAGGTTGCTCTTCGTCCCCCTAGCCTCCTCATTCCCATACCCCCGAGTGTGATCTTGTCACCTGTGCCGGTTCCAGTGGCAACTTTGACTTTGACTTCCCCATCTAGGGTTGGGATTTTGACTTCTCCGCCGAGAAGGGCAGTGGTGAGGGGGATTGTAGCGGTGTATAGGACGTCCGCACCACTTCGACTGAATCGTGAATCTGGCGCAACTCTGATGAATACGTAGAGGTCGCCTCTCGTGGCCTTTGCGTTCGGGTTTGCAGCCATACCAGTAGGCGCTGCATCGCCTTCGCCTGCTACACGTAGTCGCATGCCGTCTTCGACACCGCCTGGAATTTCGACGTGAACAGTCTTACGCTCCCGCAAAACACCATTGCCTCCGCAGGTTGGGCATTCTGACCCTCGTGGTATGGTGACACCTTGTCCGCCGCAGACATCGCATGTGCTCGCCATTTGGAAGCCTTGCTGCATAAAATGCACTTTTGTGCCGGTGCCTTTACATGCTGAGCAGGTCTTTCGTTGAGCATTTTTCTTGAGACCACTACCCTTACAGGTCTCGCACGCTACCAACGGTGTAATGAAGATATCTTTCGCGACCCCTTTTGTGGCATCCATAAATGATATGTTCGTGTGCACTTCGATGTTTTCACCGACCAATATCTCTTCTTGGAATGGTGACTGCCGTCCTCCTCTTCCCTTCCGAGCTTGACCTGTAAAGGCTCCGAAAAGATCCTCGAAATTGAACTCGGATCCAAATCCACCGCCGAAGCCTTGAAAAGGTCCTCCTGCCCCTGCTGCGCCAGCAAATGGATTCCCACCTGCACCTGCAGTAGGATCAAATCCTGCTCCCTGATCGAACGCTGCAGCACCATATTGATCCCACATCTCCTTCTTCTTCGGGTCTTGTAGAAGGTCGTACGCAGACTGAGCTTCTGAAAATCGCTCCTTCGCATTAGAGTCTTTGTTCGTATCTGGATGGTATTTCTTTGCGAGTGTATAATATGCTTTCTTAATCTCGGAGGCAGATGAATTCTTGTTCACCCCCAGCGTCTGGTAAGGATCTTTCGTAGCTTCAATACTTGACGTTGCTGAGAATGCCCTTTTGTGGTTTGGCCATAGAGCCGGCTGTTCTTTGAGTGTTGCTGGACGATGCTGTCGCAGAGAGGGTCGCAAGGACGAATCGTAGAATGTTCTCGTCTGGGCTTTTCGCTGGAAGGATTTTATTATCAGGCGTGCGTGTAAGGCCGCGACCGAGGGCGGCCAGCCAGAACCAATAGCTGTAGCCATCGACGACCTAGGCTGCTAAATGGAGATTCGATGCAGATGGTATCCTCAAATGCAGACATGCGAAGAATTGGATATAGGATATAGATGCGCTGAGATGGCCGTCACCGCGCAAAATTTTTGGGCTTCTGCGGCTAGCTCCCGGAGTTAAGCCGTCGCTAGTTAGTGTCCGGGCACCAGTGCATTATGTAACCGCCTCATGGATTTCTCGACAATACTGCTGATGCTTGCCATTCGGTCTCAGTTTCGATATTCCCTCCCAATATCTGCCTTCAATTACTCCCGCCAGTAAAGTTGTTGGCTAAAAAAAATATCTACACGGAGAACTGCTCGATCTCCAAATCCCAGGCCCGGTTCCTTTTCGCATCGCAGGAAGGAGCATGATAAGCCTGCCGTGGAGAGTGGCGTTGCGCAGTACGCAGCGGACACTGTGTAGGAACTGCCAGAGGAACCTTCTTGTCTCGAGGCTAAGCGCTACTTCGAGGCTGTCTTCATGTCGAGATCCGCGACTATTCAGCACTGCAAGTCGACTACAAATACGAAACTTCTCCTCCCATCCTGCCAGACGGAAAGACAAACCGCCACAAGACGCTACCTCTGCAGATGATGGCGCAGGCGGTGGCGCAGAAGAAGCGCAGTCTGAAAAATTGGATAATGAGGTAAGAGAGGCACCGCGAACAGAAGATTCGGCAGAAGCAAAGGATAAGCCGCCCGAACCGCAACCCGTACCTTTATCCTCTTCCAGCAATTCCAAAACCAGCAGTGCAGGTGGTGGTAGCGGAGGTGAATCGGGCTCCAGCGGCGATGGAGATGGGGGAGGTCGACGGGGAAGAAGAACATCAAACGAGAGGGCGCTGCAAAAGCCAACTGTTCCAGAAATCTACCCCCAGGTCATGGCCATACCAATAGCGAAACGGCCATTGTTCCCGGGCTTTTACAAGGCCATTACAATCCGAGATGCCAATGTTACTTCCGCAATTCAAGAGATGATGAAAAGAGGACAGCCATACGTTGGAGCTTTTCTTTTCAAGGATGAAGCAGCAGACAAGGACATCATTGAGCGCATAGAAGATGTTCACGAAGTCGGAGTCTTTGCCCAGATCACCAGCGCATTTCCTGTCCATGGAGAGGAGAACAGCCTCACGGCTGTGTTGTATCCTCATCGCAGAATTAAGATGACTGCCTTAATGGCCCCACCAACAGGGAGGACTACGCAGGACGCTCCGCCAGCCGTTGTTGAAGTTCCGCCAGCGAAGGAAGAAAAGCCACAGACTGATGACACAACCGAGAATAGAGGCGATGTCGTTGCCAGCTTCGAGGAGTCGAGCAAAGACCAGCTCGCAAATCAGATCCAACAGTATGAACCTACAGCCTTTCTGCGAAAGTATCCCGTGTCACTCGTCAACGTTGAGAACCTCGCAGAGGAGCCACACGAGAAAAAGGACCCGGTGATACGGGCCACTACATCTGAGATTGTCAATGTCTTCAAGGAAGTCGCAAATCTCAACCCACTGTTCAAAGATCAAATCTCCGATTTCAGCATGTCTCAATCGGCAGGCAACGTGATTGAAGAACCGGCCAAGCTTGCAGACTTTGCTGCCGCTGTGGCTCAAGGCGAGACTTCCGAGCTACAAGACGTCCTCCAGGATATGGATGTTGCTTCACGATTACGAAAAGCGCTTATAATCTTGAAGAAGGAGCTCATGAACGCGAAACTCCAATCCAAGATCTCAAAAGACGTGGAGCAGAAGATACAGAAAAGACAGCGAGAATACTGGCTGATGGAGCAAATGAAAGGCATTCGCCGTGAACTTGGCATTGAATCAGACGGGAAGGACAAATTGGTGGAGAAATTCAAAGAGAAGGCAGAGAAGCTTGCAATGCCTGATGCTGTCAAGAAGGTTTTCGAAGAGGAACTGAATAAGCTAGCTCACCTCGAGCCAGCAGCATCAGAGTTCAACGTCACCCGAAACTATCTTGACTGGATCACGCAAATACCGTGGGGCCAGAAGAGTGCAGAGAATTTTGGCATCAAGAATGCCATGTCGGTCTTGGATGAGGATCATTACGGCCTGAAAGACGTGAAGGACCGCATCCTAGAGTTCATCGCGGTCGGCAAACTGCGCGGCACTGTAGAGGGCAAGATTTTGTGTTTTGTTGGCCCACCTGGTGTTGGCAAGACATCAATAGGGAAGTCAATTGCGAGAGCACTAAACAGGCAGTACTACCGTTTCAGCGTAGGAGGCCTGACTGATGTTGCTGAAATCAAAGGCCATCGGAGAACCTACGTTGGAGCTCTCCCAGGTCGAATCATCCAGGCCCTCAAGAAATGCCAGACTGAAAATCCTCTTATTCTAATCGATGAAGTCGACAAGATCGGCCGAGGGCATCAAGGTGATCCGTCGTCCGCTCTTCTCGAACTTCTCGATCCAGAGCAAAACAACAGCTTCCTAGACCATTACATGGACATTCCAGTGGATCTCTCTAAAGTGCTTTTTGTCTGCACAGCGAACATGACCGACACTATACCGCGCCCTCTTCTTGATCGCATGGAAATGATCGAGCTGAGCGGCTACGTGTCTGACGAGAAGAAAGCGATCGCCGAACGCTATCTCGCCCCTCAAGCGAAAGAACTCAGTGGACTCAAGGACGTTGATGTCACCCTCGATGCCTCTGCAATCGAAGAACTGATCAACAAGTACTGCCGTGAGTCCGGGGTGCGCAATCTGAAGAAGCAAATCGAAAAAGTTTATCGCAAGTCCGCCCTCAAGATCATCCAAGACCTGGGCGAGGAAGCGCTTCCCGAGTCCGAAGCATTAACACCAGACGGCAAAGCCGCGATGCAGGAATCTGAGAAGGACAAATCAGACGTCAAGGAGACACCCGAAGATATCTCGAAAGAGACCGCCGAGAAACCGCGCATTGCCCTCAAAGTGCCCGACAGCGTTCACGTCTCCATCTCCCGCGACACGCTAAAAGACTATGTCGGCCCGCCTATCTTCACCTCAGACCGCCTCTATGACACAACACCCCCTGGCGTAGCCATGGGCCTAGCATGGACCTCCATGGGCGGCGCCGCCCTCTACGTCGAGTCTATCCTCGACTCTGCCCTCAACGCCGCCTCTCGCCCCATGCTAGCGCCCACCGGCAACCTGAAAGCCGTCATGAAAGAATCCACCTCAATCGCATACAGCTACGCCAAATCGCTCCTCGCGACGCGGTATCCTCAGAACAAATTCTTCGAGCACGCCCGCATCCATCTGCATTGTCCCGAGGGGGCGGTGCAGAAGGATGGGCCATCAGCAGGGATCACTATGGCGACGAGTTTGTTGAGTTTGGCGCTGCAGAGGGAGATTGATCCCACCGTCGCGATGACAGGGGAGTTGACGGTGACGGGGAAGGTTTTGAGGATTGGCGGGTTGAGGGAGAAGACGGTTGCGGCGAGGAGGGCAGGGTGTACGAGAATACTATTCCCGAGGGATAATTGGGGGGATTGGTGTGAGCTGCCTGAGGTGAGTCGAAACTCTTTAAACAACACTGTTGATCAGTTAGTCAGACGACGGTACTAATTTGTGTGTCTTTGCAGAATATCAAGCAAGGCATCGAAGGCCACGCCGTGGACTGGTACAGCGATGTCTTTGACATCATCTTCCCCAGCGTAGACGCTGAAGCGGCGAATTCGGTATGGGAAAAGCAGTTGAAAGAGCCAGAGAAGGAAAAGAGGAAGAGGAAAACCAAGTCTTCCAAGTCAGAGGATGATGACAGTGATGATGACTGAGAATGAAGGACGGGGAAAAAGGGGATACGGCTGTAAGATGTACATGGCCGGATGTTCTTGTGGCGGTATGCCCTTCTGAGAAAGACAGGCCGACCTTACCTTTGCTGACCTGGGGCGATTGAATCACATCGTTCGGTGCGTTCCGGTGAGAGTTCTTCTGTCCCGGTCTGGAACGGTGTCGCATGTTGCATCAGTGTATTCTTCAGGTCCTGGTTGAGGGGCTGGTGCATTGCTCGCACGGGACCCAGAGAAACAGGGCGAGACCGAGAGATGCGGAACTCCACTCTTTGGCACGAATATATATACATAGACGAGACGGGATGAGACGGGTTGGTGCAGATGCAATAGTAGATACAGCACATAATTAGCACAATAGGAATATAGAAGTTGAAAGATTGCTGATATAGATCGGGATGAAGTCGAATTCTCTCACGTGGTCCATGAACGAGCGGATGAAAAGCATAACGGAAACACTAGCCAATCCCAGGCAGCAGTCACGCTCTGGGAGATCTCAAGGTTCCCCGTTCTGCAATGGAGGTCGTTGAGATGTGTCGGAATGATGTATCCTTAGAGAATGCATTCCAATGTACGCGTGAAATTGTAGCAGAATGAGACATGCTGCTACATTGAGGCAAGTGTAAACAAATGCTAACGGCTCTTCATGCAGGATTTGGGCAATGATTCGGTCACAGTTTACTGAAATCGGCCTGGGTGGCCTCGCCAACAGCATCAAGGCCGGCAATTGAACCCATTATGTTTACTGTGTCTCGGGCCATTGATGGATCGTCTCATGGCATTTTCGACCTCAACAGAATGAGCGCTGTTCCTACGTCTCGGTACCGTCCCGGATGCTCGTGTATCACAGCATGCTGTCTGACGTGACTCATTTGCGCATGTCACCCTCCTTGTGACTATTGAGCTGTGGCATGACATCAACATGGTTTCTGTAGAGCTTAAGAGCAATGATACCAGAAGAGGGTGGATGTAGCGCACTCCAGCACTTGGCAGCACCCCGGTTCCTGATCACAGGAAGCACTGTGTCTGCAGCTTACTCGTGTGTTGTACGGCAGACGGGTTCGAGGATTTCGAGCCTGAGGACTGAGTCCGTAGCAGTTGGACACCGTGGTGGCACCGCTTTGCAAGGCGATCCCAATGTCGGCAACCGATTCCCGGGTTACACGTTTGGGCCTGAGTCAGTGTTCCTGCTCAATCAGCAACCCGACTGAGAAATCACAAGGAAGTAGAAAGGAGGCAAGGGGCGGTCGGCGTCTCGCGGCGCATTCAACGGATAGAGCCGAAGTGTCCCGGGAAGAATCTGCAGCCAGCGAAAGTTCGCATGCGGAATGGTGACGAGTTCATGCTGTCAAACGCTGCAAGAAGGACGGAAGTGACAGGATGAGGAGAGCCGTGAGGTCGCCGAATGGCCGATCCGTCGAGATTGGTGCCTAAGTGAGGCACCCAAGGGATTTAGGAAAGGAATCCATAGGGTTGATCCCAATGCTGGAGAAACAGTGGCCTACTGCACGGGGAGGAGATGGAACACAGTACTCTCGAGCTCCTCTGAAAGTTGCGATTGGGAGATCCTTTAACGTTTGACGGGCCGTTTTGGCATTTGGTAGGCTCGCAGGAGACGCTGTGTGATTGTTTCCAAAGTAGTAGAAGAGGTAAGCTTATGAAGGACATCGACAAATGGAGCACTCGGGCCGTTGTCAATTGGGTCGATGTTGCTGTCAGATATGCTTCTCGCACCAGTGATGTTGTGCCAGCACACAGGGCTAACTAATGTGCGATCGAGGGTGGCCAAGCGACCTGTGAAATGGAAGCTGATTGCTCCGCCTGGTAAGTGAGTTGGAGTGATTACATTCGGATTGCAGGATGGCGGGCCTTTGCTGGGGGTAAGCGACGAAGTATTATGTTCAAGAAACACTGGAGGAGACATTTGAAAGCATGGGACAGTCGTGCGATGTGATGAAGAAGAATTGATGTATGTGGAGGCGCACAAGACCTTCGGACCCGATTGCAGGGATGGCCAAAGCCCGTTGGAGCAGACGTAACGTACTGCTTACCGTTGGCGGAGAGCGACCAGGGATGCACGAACACCATCATCTCCTGTTCTCGAAGGTTGGCCGCTCTGGGCTTTGGGTCTCGGGCTTGACTGGCTCGATAAGGCAGAGGTGTGATGGTGTATTGGCTGAGGCTCGGGAGTATTTGTGGAATCTTGTAAGCTGAGTCGTGGGTGCTTCGTGGGCTTGTATCACGCATGAGAAGGCTGACAACAATGACATCCTGACGAGGAGGCCTGCTAGTCGTCCATAGTACATACATACTCGTACTGCTTTGACCTCGTGGATCCCTGCCTTCATTAGTTAAAGTTAACGTTGCTCATCCATTGGCATTCAACGGTTGAAGCCCGTTGCGCGCGGAGCAGTGCTATGAATCCGCTTCCACGCTGCATCACTATTCCAGAGACCATACATCCTGAACACCGGTTTCTGTTGGCTTGCCGTGTAATGCAAGTGCCCAACCTGCTATATCTGAAAAGTCTTCACTACTGTACGGAGTGACTGAATCAGTTCTCTCCCAGCCATTGAGAGCGGTGAGAGGGCGAAGCCGGCGGATCAGCCTCCCGCTGACGACCTTGCCAGCCACAACTAACTTTTGCTATTGAAAGAATCTCGCGCACTTCGGAGTTCTGATCAATATTATTACTTCAATTGTCTCATGCCTTATCCATCTTTCCCCCATTGTCTCTGGTTATGAATTTACTTCATGCGTCTGGGATTGGGGAGATTGAAGCATAACATACTCGACAAGTCATATTGCACTCATCGTTTCGCATGACTGCCTGTACCACCCTCCATCTATGGAAAGCTGCAGCAAGTGGAGAGTGATCTTCCGTCATAATCTTAACCGATGAGAGCTGAGACTCTATATATCTCCCAATTGAGATCTCCGCTGGATGGACGCCTACTGCATGGCTATCAGAATCGAGGAGAGCCCGACTAGAGGCATCTTCCCCGAACTCGAGCCAGTCAAATCTCGTACCAAACAGAGGATGTGGCACAAGCTGCACAGATTGTTTGGTAGAGATGGCGGCCCGAGTCCAAGTCGAAGCCCAAATCCTACAGCAAATCAGTCGAGGGAGAATCAGCAAACAGTTCCAAGAAGAGACTTTGGCAGGCGGGTAGGAGTTGGACTACCACGGCCGGGTACTTTCAGGAGACAAAACTCGGAGAAACGAGACCGACTTGAACCTATCCAACCGTGTCCCTCGGAGAGAAGAGCTGTCTCGGCTCATCGAGAACAGAGAGCTGTTAGTGCTTATCGACCACGCTCAAGATCTTCACCATCAACACAGATCCCTTCTCGAGTATCAGCCCCTTCACTCTCACTAAGCAATGGCACTTCGGATCGGCCGAGCTTCGCGGATCACACTTCCCCTCCAAGAGCTTCGACGGAACCAGCCAGCCTCAACAATGGCACCACGAGCAAGTCTCTCAGTCCTTACCGATCGCCATCACAGTCATCATCAGAGAGATTCGATGAGTTTACTCAAGATGAGAAGCATCAGATCGACATGGAGTTGGACACCAAATGGATCCTCAACCTAAGTATGCACTTCCGAGATAAGTCAGATCGAGAGAAATTCTTCATCACTTTTGCTGAAAAGCTCAATCGATGGCGAAGAGTGACGATATCTTGTGACTATCGCAATGCCGAGCCTGACTCTCTGGAAACGGATCTGAAAGAGCTTCAGTACCAAAGGGACAAGAACGCGCAAATTTATGAGTCGATACGAGAGTCCTTACCGTCGATCCAATTCTACAACACAGTAACCAATCTGAAGCTAGAGACTGAAAATGGTCGTCTTCATGTTCATGTAACCGAAGACGTCAACGAAATAATCCCGTACCCGCCCAGGCTGAGTGTACAACACATCATCACTGACAGAATGCATCCAATTAGAGAGGCCCGAGAAAGTCAAATAAACTTTCTGTCACATCTTTCAGGGTTTGTGTACAAGGTCAGCTTTCAAGGTCGAGAATATATCAAGAAGGAAATTCCTGGGCCAGATACTGTGGACGAATTCCTATATGAGGTGAATGCCCTTCATGCTCTTTCTGCCTCAACGAGTGTGATCAAACTGGAAGCAATTGTGTTTGATGACTCCCGTCAAATAGTCAAAGGCCTGTTGATATCGTACGCTGAACGTGGAGCTCTGGTCGATTTGCTGTACGATAGCAAGGGCGATATACCTTGGGCAGATCGCATACGGTGGGCACGCCAAGCCATCCAGGGGCTAAGCGAGATTCATGAGGAGGGCTACGTGCAAGGTGACTTTACTCTTTCGAATATCGTGATCAACAGCGACAACGATGCCAAAATCATCGACATCAACAGGAGGGGCTGTCCTGTAGGGTGGGAGCCTCCTGAAATTGCAAACAAGCTCGCCAGCAATCAGAGGATATCAATGTATATTGGCCAGAAATCGGATCTGTATCAGCTAGGAATGACTCTTTGGGCTCTGGCCATGGATGAAGATGAGCCAGAGAGGCATGATCAGCCCCTGAGAATTGCAGATTTGTCAGATGAGGTGCCAGACTGGTTCAAAAAGATTGTGATCACTTGCCTGAGCCGTCAGCCTCGTGATCGACTGTCAGCGAAAGAGCTGCTTCGCCAGTTCCCTCTACTGCCCAGTGATCATACACCACAAGAGATAAGCACAAAGACCGAAGTCATGGACGAGCGCTCACCTAAAAAGTATATAGAGCCGTATGCAGCCGTGGAGAGAGAGGATCTTGAAAGACTAGGGAGACGTCGGTGGAGGAACACTTCAGATGGACCTTCAACAGAGGACGCTTCTTTGGTTGACCCGCCTTCATCAAGCTATCAATTCGATAGCAGGAGCTCTTTTGTTGGGATCAGAAGAGGGAGGGGACCACCGTCGCAGTCGGAGAATGCAGATGACCATGGTTCTGGACCGACAAGGCCTGATGAATACCGAAATGATGCTTGGGACGAGAGCGATCTTCCACCGCGGATTATCTCTATTTCGCCTGGCCGTGAGCCTCGATACGAGGCACTTGATTTTGATGCTGAGCCCGATCAAGAGCATCAATCCTCAGTATCTATCGAAAATTCGACACCTCTCCAACATCAATCTTTTGGGCAGCCACCTCGATCTGACGATCAGATGACACAACTTGCTCCCGTTCCTTCCTTGAGCGCCGTTCCGGAAGGCTGGCAGGATCCAGACCCTCAAGCCCTCGATGCAGATCTTGAGCTTCCAAATCCCCATCACTCACCTCCCGACGCTGCTACAACCTCCATCACCTCAGACAGCACCCCCCGAAACGCCCCGTCAATATTAGCAACCTCCACATCCTCGATATATCCTCTACCTGCGCTCGATCTAGCCACGGCAGATCTTGCTGGGTTCGGGGGACACCCGACCCTCGACGAATACAGTCCCCATGAGCCGATGAAAGTACCAGATCCCCAATCTTCGCAGTACTATGATGCCCACGCACAGCAGCAGCAGCAGCAACAACATTCTTCTTCGGATCCGACAGCTAGTTGCATCCCTGCAAATGAAATCCATTCATCGAATATTATTGACGCGCCTCACGACATACCATTTGCAGATATGCCCGATTTAGCGAGCGCATCGGAACCAGCCGAATCACTAATCCCATCGACGCCAGCAACGGAAGAGAAACAGCCTCTTCTAGTCCCTTTGTAACAACCGTGGTCGACTACTCGAAGACGCAATAGTCTCTTCCAGTTCCCTCTTGACACCATCAACGGTTGATAACTCTGGGAAGAAACAGCCGCTCCCGATCCCGTAGGAACACCTCGCCCTGACTCTCATACGGGAAGACACCCACCTCGGGATACTTCGTTTGTGATCCCGTGTTCGAGGCTAGAAGAGGAAACTATCCCTTCAGGTCCCCTTCATGACAACGGAACCGATCTCCTCCCCTCATAATGCCCACCATGATCTACATCGACCCATTTTTTGAACCTCAGAAAGCGAAAAACAGTAGCTCTTTATGATATGTACCTCTCGAATATGTCTTTTACGCACGAACAGAACATACTTGTACCTATCTCATGACATGAAAATAATGACCGAAATGCACATAATGAGGTGGAATTGCATTTGCTGGCTGCTTTTTGATGGAGTAATAGGGGAGGACTTGCTGTATGATATGAATCCTGAATACTTATTGAGTACTACATTACGGGAGAGTATTGGTCAGCCTGCCCGTTTGTATGAAGCTTTGTTGTATTTGTCAGTATTGAAGCTCGGTTGTGGGCTCGGTTGCGCGGCTGACTCTATTGATGTAGCTAGCTGATTTAACTAACTCATGAATGATGGCGTGGAGATGCTGTCCAAACGTCTGCCTATCATAATGATCTTCCCACCACCGCTCTCTGTTAATCCTGACGCTGACGAAACTGGTTGGCTGCTATCTATCATATCAAAGATTTCTCGCACCCCTTGTAATATCTTCACGGAGCCATCTGTCAGTGGCAGGATGCCCTTCATTCTGTGGACCTCTGCGGTCTGATCGTTGTTGCTTTCCCCTTCGCGCCATAGGACTTCTCGGAGCCAGGCATCCAACGTAGGCAGAGACATGGGGTTGAGGGATGGCAGTCTGAAGCTGCGGGTCGACATTGAGGGATCCAAATGGCTGTGGCCTTTTGCGTCGAAGTCTGGGATGGTGCTTGAGCCATCATAGGCGTGGAGATCGAGGAGCACGCCTTCGAGTTGTGGGACTTGACTATGCCTTGTGGTGATGATCTTAGCAAGGCCGTTGATTGCCTGGATCCGGGATGTGACTTCTTCCAGCTCAGCACCCGATACCAGATCCGATTTGTTCATCAGCAGAGTGTCCGCATGCGAGATCTGCAGATGCGCGGTTGTCAACGCCGGCTCTCTACCATGCCCACCACCCTCATGACCCTCGTCTACCTCCTCTTCTGACGTCGGCTCATCCAAACTCCTCAGCACGTTTTGCGCATCCACCACCGTGACAATTCCATCAAGGTAGATGCTACTCCCCAATCCATCGTCCACCCAGAAGATAGGTGCGATGTTCCCTGGATCCGCCAGACCTGTCGTCTCAAGCAGAATGTAGTCAAATGCACCCTGTCTCTCCATTAACGACTCAATTGCCGCGACGCCGGAGTCCTTGACGGAACAGCAGATGCAGCCGTTGGCGAGGGAGATCCATTCTTCGACTTGTTGGCCGTCTTTGTTCACTGTCAGGGACTTTTCGATGTCGGCTGAATCACCGAATTCTGGAAGGAGGACCGACGGTCAGAACGGTTCATAGCTGTGGTGGTGGGAGCAAGGGGTTTTAGGGAAAGTACAAGCCGTTCAGGATAACTGCGATCTTCTTCCCGTGTTGCTCGGAGAGGATGTAGTTCAGCAGAGTGGTTTTACCGGCGCCGAGGTAGCCTAGACAGAGGGAAAAACAAGGTATTGTTAGTTGTTTTTGTTCCGTTGAGCTGCAAAGCTGGTGCAAGGGGCGTGCTTGGTTTGCTCTGTTCGTACCTGTGACGATGGTGATAGGCACCTTCCTTGGTGATGATGCTTCTCCTTGTCGTTGTGAGAACGTTTCATCAAGACCTCCAATTTCGACAAGCTCCGGTGGTCCATCATCATCGCTCTCCACGTTATCGACGTTCATGTTTGATGTTGTGAAGGGAAAGCAACACCGTGGCTGCTGTCAAATTAATTTTGTCCCTGATTTCTCCCCACAAAAGGGTGGTCAGCACCCCCGCAGAGCCTCACCAAGCCCCCAATTTGGTGGAACCGCGGCGCTTGAGAATGAGGCATGGCTTGGACTGGAAATGGCGCCAGATACTCCCTTGAAGACACAGACGACGAAGTAAGTGACGTTGCGCACATAGAAGACATCGATGAGTCCGACGGCGGCTCTGATCTCCCTACCCTCTTGAAAGTCCACTCGCACTCTGAAGACGGCTATGATGCCCAGCTCTCTACAGACATAGCAGGCACAACCCCGACTCAGTCTGACTTCTCCACCAACCGATTCACGCCGGCTAAGATGACTGGAACCAGTCCAAGTCCACAGAGAACCGGAGTCTCTCCATCCTCGTCACCTCGACTGCCCTCTCCTCCACCCTTTACAGAAGTCCAGATAGGACCGAAAAGCCCCACTGTTGGAGAGGGACAAGGATTTCAGCTCGGGGAGGCGGCCAAGCAAGACGATGGGTCTACAAGAAGGATACGTCCAGGCACAAAGGCCGCTGATATGGCCTCTGGGCCGCCTCTCATTCCGCTGGCAGAAGTAAGACCTACTCTCTTTTCAGAAGGGGTTTTTCTGACATAGTATTCCAGCTCGAATCGCCTTTCCAACTCCAAGAACACCTTAAAGCCCTCTACCATACTCATACTCGGGGCCGCAACGATACCGTAACTCCGATCACACGCGAGTCAGCTCTTACTCTATCCACACCTCCGATCGGCATTGACAAACCACTTTGGCTCTATGAACTTTGCCGTTTCCTCACCATGAAAGCGAACAATCTAATTATCGCCTTCTTCGCTGATTCACCAGCTTGCTCCGCGGCGACCTGTCCTGAAATGCGCGCTAGTGAATGGCAATACCTCTGCGCTGTGCATGACCCGCCCAAGTCGTGTTGTGCTATCGACTACTGCTGTCATACGTTGGACTGGGCGGCTAACATATTGACTAGTCCGAAGTATTTCTCGAGTCGTCTCACTTTGGGAGGAGACATGGGAGGCGGAGGCGGAGGAGGATCGCAAGCTAGCATGAGACATTTAACGAACATATTTCGGAGGGTCTATCGGATATTTGCACATGCGTGGTTTCAACATAGGGGCGTCTTTTGGCAGGTCGAAGGGCACGAGGGACTGTATGCGTTCTTCAAGACGGTCTGTGATGTATATCAGTTGATACCGGAGGACAACTACACAATACCGAGTGAAGCAGAAGGTGGGGACGGAGACGCGATGGAGACGCCTGTGGAGAACAAGAGTCCAGAAATTGGGAGAATGAGCCTTTTGGAGAAGACTGGAGAAATTGGACAAACCCATCTGGAGGAGAATGGTGAAGGTGAAACCACAACAACAGTTAGTGTTGGCGCCACAACTCGAAGGCACAAGCACACACCTAGCACAGGAAGCCACGTCACGACTATCGCCGAAGGTCCCGAGGAAGAAGAGCCGTCATCGAAGGAAGGTACGGCGGAGACTGCCACGGAGGGATCAGACCTTCCACGGGGACGACCTGTGCCGTCAAGCGAAGACGCAATAGCGAATGGCCTTGGGAAGCTCAATCTGGGGGATCTGAACGCTGCAGCGAACAATCATGGACCAGCCGAGCAACCAACCCCACAACCGCAAAACGAGGAGAGGAATCCCATGGAGGACTTCGGCAAAAGTGAGAGTTCTACGTTGCTGGCGAAGGCGACCTTGCTAGGATCTGCAACGAGTCTTGAAGGAGAAGGGGAGGCGAATAAGAAAGACGGAGCACAGCAGCGTACTGATACTGACGATGAATCCAAAGGTACAACTGTCGTTGAGGAAAGTGGTGTTGAACCCGCTTTCGCGGCAGGAGGGAAGGACAAAGAGAAGAAGATTGAGGAGATTGGAGGCATAGGAGGTGTTGATGATGATGACAAGGAAGAGAAGATCGAGGGCGAAACTGCAGCGTCGTGAAAGCATCCCGGACTGGAGATGTTACTTATATTCAGCAACTGGATATGGAGCAAGGACGAGTAAGAACAAGCCATACTATGCATGTAGAGGCCCAGTTATATGTCTCTATGCAGATAGATACCCCTTGCGGCTAGCCATCTTTCCAGAAGCACCCACCACTTGATGCTCACGGGACTGATTCCGAAGGTCACAAAGTTGGTCATATCCAGCCCTATTCGTCAATGATGTAGCCCGCTTTCACAGTGGGGGCCAAAATGACTGGGAGCTTGGAGCTTCTAGAATGCTTCTATCACCTCTGGCGGCAAACAGGCGCGTATGTCAGGTACGGACAGATTTCATGCCCAACCATGTCATGAGGATGTTCTATTAGCAAGGAGCCCTTTCATCCCTCCAGGGTACATCGTCGCAGCAGCACACATGCGCTATACGTTATCAATCTTTGACTCTCCACTGTCACAGCAGTCAAACAATTCAAGATGGTCCAGGCGCCGATGATCTCAAGCCCATTGAAGCAGACGAACGAGATAGACTGGATTCAACCGTTGAAGGGTTACATCAGAACCACCTATGGAGACGATCCAGAACGTTATACAGAAGAATGCGCCACTCTCAATCGTTTGCGCCAGGACATGAGGGGCGCCGGCAAGGACAGTGCTGCAGGAAGAGATCTTCTGTACAGATACTATGGTCAGCTTGAACTGTTAGACCTACGGTTCCCGGTGGATGAGAATCATATCAAGATCTCCTTTACCTGGTCAGTATTGACCTCAACTCGGCTTCTTCTTCAACTGCGCTGACTATTCAAAGGTTCGATGCCTTCACAGCGAAACCTACATCACAGTTCTCCTTGGCCTTCGAGAAAGCCTCCATCATTTTCAACATATCTGCCGTCCTTTCCTGTCATGCCGCAAACCAGAATCGATCAGAAGAAAGTGGTCTCAAGACGGCTTACCACTCCTTCCAGGCCTCTGCTGGCATGTTCACATATATCAACGAGAACTTCCTGCATGCGCCATCAGTAGATCTGAGTCGAGAAACTGTAAAGACGCTCATCAGCATCACACTAGCACAGGCGCAAGAGATATTCTTAGAGAAACAGGTCGCAGACGGCAAAAAGGCCGGGCTACTAGCAAAGCTGGCTGCGCAGGCCCATACCCTATACTTGCAAGCAGTGGAGGGATGTCAGGACAATGTGGTGAAGGGTATCTTTGACCGATCCTGGTCTCTGGTGATACAGGCCAAAGCAGCGCACATGGCGTCCATCTCGGAATACTATCAGGCTCTGGCAGATGAAGACAGCAGCAGTTATGGACCCGCTATTGCAAGGTTACAGCTCGCGGAGAAGTCGAGCAAGTCTTCATGCAGCTTCGCTAAGTCAGTACCGTCTTCTCCACCAGCAGACTCAAACCTAGGCTCAGAAGCTGGATCGACTCTCGTCCAAATCACGAAAGGGCATTTCGAGAACGTGCAAGAAAAGCTATCCTCGTTAATCAAGGACAATGACTTCATCTACCATCAAACGGTACCGGCAGAAGCATCTTTATCTGCTGTTTCAAAACTTCCCGCGGCCAAAGCTATTCCCGTCAGTGAGCTTTATCAAGGCCAGGACATCCAAAAAATCATTGGCCCAGATATCTTCCAGCGGCTGGTTCCCATGTCTGTGACAGAACAGGCCAGCATGTATGATGAAGAAAAAGCCAAGCTAGTCCGGTCAGAAGCAGAAAAGGTAGAGACAGCAAACGGCGAAATGGAGGCAAGCCTCGACTATCTTAAACTACCCCAAAGTCTCAATGTCCTCAAAGGTGGCATGGATCAAGAAATGACAGTCGAGGATGAATTCAAAAGATGGTGTGAGGATCTTGCTGGTCATGAGTCCTTCTCCAAAGCATTTGAACACCTTCAGAAAGAGAAGAGCGGCATTTTGTCGAGCTTGTCGCACAACTCGAAGCAGCTTGATATGGAAGAAAGCGTTTGTGAGAAGATGCGCTCGAAATATGGTGCTGATTGGACACAACAACCAAGCTCAAGATTGACCTCAATCTTCCGAAGCGACATACGGAATTACCGAGATACCATCGACGAAGCCGGCAATACTGATTCGCAATTACTAGCAACAGCACGACAATACGAGAAAGACTTCGAGGAAATGCGATCAGCAGGGGAGGCTGATGAAGCCGATGTCCTTTTTCAGAGAGCTCTAATTAAAGCTGGAGCTGGCAAGGGAAAAACCAAGACTAGAAATGGCAGTCCTTATTCGCCAAATGCCGAAGGCAATTTATTGGATGACGACTATGGTGAAGGCGGTCCGACTGTGGCAGATCAGATTGCAAGGGTAGAAGAACTGCTCCAGAAACTCAACCTTGTCAAGCGAGACCGAGCGCAGGTGCTGAAGGATCTCAAGGAGAAGGTGAGCAGTGCATCCCTAATCTGGCCCCGGAAACTAACTTTTCAAGGTCATGACCGACGATATATCAAATGTGCTCATTTTGAACAAGAAATCCATATTGAACCATGAAAATCAGCTGTTCCAGGCTGAGCTAGAGAAGTTTCGTTCTCACCAGAACCGTCTGATCTCGACAGTCCACAAACAACAATCCCTCCTCAAAGAGCTTGCGAAGAAGTATGGCGATCTACTACAAGACAAGCGAGTACGATCCGATCAACAGAAGTATGAAGCCATAACTCGAAGTCGAACGTCTGTGATGAGCAGGTACAGGAAGATATTCCAGGTCTTCGAGGATGTCAGAGAGGGTCTGCAACGAGCGGAAAGATTCTACAGCGAGATGAAGGAGACAGTTGACAGCATTGGCAAGAATGTGGAAGGTTTCGTCAACAATCGTAGAGCAGAAGGTGCTCAATTACTCGGTCAGATTGAGCAGAACAAAGCAAGCTCAGCCAGCAGCCAAGCATCAGCAGAGCGAGAAAGATTGCAACAGCTTATGGAACGGATGTCAATGGACCCTAGCACGGCTTCTTCAGGAGGTTCAGAATCTCGCCCTCCTCCTATTCCATCACAAACGTCATATCAGAACTCAAGATCACCTCCTATATCGCCGCAATATCCTATCGCAAATCCCGATCCGCGCTTCACAATACCACCACAAAAAACACCTCGGGCAGTCGAGACACAACCATACCACCAGCCAAATCCTCCGAATGGATATCATTTTCCACCACAGCAGCCTCCCCCTGCCAATCCACCTCAGCAGCAACAACCACCACATGCCTTCTCGCAAGGTGCTGCCGCGCCCATCTCAGAAGGCTACCATCCAATGGCCTACCCATACCAAACGCCCATCTCGCCCCATCCACCACCAGGCCACCAATTCTTTCCCCCCATATCCACAACACCCCAACCAGGCTCGGCCTTCTACCCTCAACACCACCAATCTCCACCACCACCACAATCATCCTATCAACCCCCACAAGCACAATATCAACAGCATGGTCGTTTGCCTAGCAACTCCGGTGCAGGGGCCGCCGGTAGCGGTGTAGGAGCATATGTGCCTCCTCCACCTCCGGGGCCGCCTCCGGGGAGTATGACCAATTATCCGCAGACACAAGGACCGATGCCGAGTGGGCCCGGTGGTTATGCGCAGGTTGGGAGGCAAGGACAGGGAATGGGACAGGGGTTGCCACAGGGGCAAGGGCAAGGGCAGGGGCAGGGGCCTGGAAAGCATCAACAGCAACAGCAGCAACATCCGGGGCAGCAGGCGGATCCTTGGGCTGGGTTGTATGCTTGGCGGTGACGATGCTTGTGCAGTGGGATTGAAGGGTCTCGGTACCGCAATGCGGTACAACAGCACACGCTTTGCTTTGGTTGCGGGCGATAAATACTCGAATACTTGCACGCATGATAGGGGGAGTAGGGTGTGTCATGCTGAGGAGCGATGCTAATATTATTATTGAAGTGTGCCCAGCCTTGAATCAGTGACATTGACTGACTTCCAATCCATTACGGGCAGGTGCTGAGAAGGGGTACAATAGTAGATCCCATTTATTCTTCAACGTGATGTGACCGCAGCGCAATAACGAACCCTCCAATTCTGACCGCTGTCCAGGAACTCGTTTTCCCCCCCTTCCACACTCTCGTCTTGTGTATCCACACGTGCCGATACACGAAAAGTCCCTTGGCCAGGTCAGGTCATAGACAACAACCACAACAACAATACACATACACGAGATCAGGCAGTGAAACGAACGACCCCCCTCGTCAACAAGTAATCTGACTCACTCGACCGTGCTTCGTCGCATTAGATATCTGCCCGGCCCATTCGGGGCCTGTTTGTCGAAAGACCGAAATTCTTGGTTTGAAGTACTGTTCGTCAGATGATTAACTCAAGCCAATTCATTTCATGAACCATGCTCATTCTCGTCGCCGCACTCAAACTCAGGCCTTGATATAAACCAGCTCTCCCCTCTCCAAGACCTCAATCTGATCGCCTACCCTTAATTCCATCCTCATCCCTGCTGCCCCATGCCCTTCCCCTCCCCTTTCCCCCTCCTCTCGCCCTTTCACCGCTACTGTCCGTACTGTCGCTACTGTCGCTCCCGCTCTAGCAGGGACCAAGTGCAACCCCAACGCGGCATTCTTCTCGTCCCCACTATCAATACGCCGGAATGATTTGAGGGTACGGTCTGGTTCGGTAGGGTGGCGGAGGCCGGTTGAGGGATCGACGTTCGGGAGGCGGCACCGCAGGGTGTGGCATGCTGTGTGGAAATCTAGGGGTGAGGAGTCTGACTCTGCTTTCGGTTTGGTGGATGGGTCGTGATGAGGATGTTCTGATAGTGGTGATGGGGGAGGAGAGTTTCGGTGGACACGGATGCCTTTCCAATCATCTTCATCATAAGCTTTGGGACCCGTGACGATGATGTTGGCTCGGAACCTCCTGGCTGTAAGATGAGGAATGTCGTGCTTTACTCTGCCAGCGACGTCGTGGACGGAGGCGAGATTGAGAAGGTGGAGGGGATAGGCATCTGCGAAGGCGGTGATGGGTTGGTATGGGACTTCTCCCTCGCGGGTGCCGTGACGGGGGGCGTTACGGTAGATGTTTCGGTAGTGTTTTGGTGAGGCGCGGAAGAGTGTGAATGGTGTGTTGTCTGGGATTTCGAGGTAGGCTTTGAAGTCCGCGGGGATGTGGCGACCGTAGTTTAGGGCGAGGGGGATGTCTTTCCAGATTGAGATGCTTTCTAGCGGGTAGTTGTGGGCTTTTGGTGGGAGGAGGGGGACACGGAAGGAGTTTTCTTTTGGTGCTAGGTGGAGGGATTGGCCTGTTTTCAGAAGGAGACGCCTGAGGGGTTTGCCATAAGGAATGTTTGGGTAGTTGATCACAAGCTCGCCGTCTAGGTTTGGGTCGCCAATGCGATTTATCCTGATATATTCGGGATCTGGGACCCAGACCTCCGGGCGGACGTGAACGAGTCTCTCATACCCTGGTTTTCGAAGGGTGCGGAAGGTCCAGCGAGGTTGCTTGTTGTCCGAGTCAGACGCTCCGGGTGGGAACGTGGTGGGAATAATGTACTCAGCGAAGCAGAATTGACGGTCCCAGGTCAGGCCAGTGGAGGAGAGGTCGGCGACATTGAGTTCGATAGGGGCGCAGGACTTGATAGGGTGAATGAAAAGGGCTTTGATCCTACATAGTTCGTTCGGTTTGCTGTCTGGTGATTGGGCGGCTGATTGGGAGTACTTGGGAAGGTATTCATCGGATAGATTGGAATAGCCGCGAAGTCCGAGCTTCTTGCAACCTCGTGGATTGATTCTTAACTGCTTTTGATGTTTTCTTTCGGCCCACAGCAGTAGAAATACAGGTAGAAGACAAAGTGGATAGATTAGGAGCAGAACACGCTCGAACGAGATATCTAACCACGGAATAAGCTGGTGTGGAACACGACCCATGTCAACCAGTCTGCAGTGATGCACGGCATATAACAAGACGCTGCTCACGCTGAAGACCCACCAATGACTTCTTCGCATGAAATACGTTGCAAATTCTGGTCGTTAGCAGATGCAAGCAGGGAGGAGGAGGGGGTGCTTGGAAGATGTTTAGGCGGGACTAACTAAATAGCTCGAAAAGCGACCTGTCCTCCTGGGACTCACTTGACGCCTAAATCAGCGTTTTTGATGGCCGAAGCGCCCTGATGGTGACGGAGTAGGATACTAGCGCCTTGGCCTCTTACTCGATATGGCTAGTCGGCTATCACGCATTAGAACTGAGAATGGCACTGCTTGAGTGACTTCGGACCCTTCTCGCCTTCTTCCATTCCGTTTGCTCAACCCAGTCCGCCGTCAGCAACTGCTGGTGCGCAATGGCTCGAACGTTGTGCATATCTGATATCGCACACTTCCTACGCGGAAGTGTCGTGGACTCCGTAAGGTTGTGGAGATGCCCGCGATGCTACATTTTCAACACAGCTCCTGGTGCTGGGAGAAGATCGCAGAGATCCATCACAAGGTGCTGACGATACTCGCACAAGCAACTCGACATCGGCATGAAGGCCGAATGCTTGATTCTGATCGCTGTCGGTGGTAGCAAGGATCTCAAGAAGCACAGGAATGCCCCTGGATACACACCACTATCGTGCGGACATTTATCTGCTTTCTCCTTTTCCTCACAACAAGAGTGGCATGTCTTTCACATTGTTCTATTTTCCCTCAAGAGTAATGGCACTTTCCACGGCTTTTTCGGGTATTCAGATGTATTTATTGCTGTTGCGGTCGTCAAACACTGTTCGCCACACTTCTCCTTGTGTTCTTAGAGACACAAATTTTGTGCTTCTTATGTTTTTCTTGTTGTTGTGGTGGTCTCCCAAGGTATTTCAATTTCTTCATGCGTTCATTTGGCAACCTTTTAGTGATTCTCTGCGTCTGTACAGCGTATTTTGCGACAAAAAATGCCTTCTTCCTTCAAAGGCTTTCTGCATTTCTACGATGAAGTACACCTGTTTCCCAAGTACCTTGTTCAAGACTTTTTCGACCTGAACAATATTTAAGATGCCGAGCGACTTGATTGACTACTACGCGCCTCTGAAGGTGCCCCCCACAGCTACCGCGTCCGACATAGCCACAGCGTACCGTCGTGCTGCACTCCGCTACCATCCAGACAAAGCTCCTCCCGAGGCCAAAGACGAAGTAATTGGCTTTCCTACCTTACCGCGACGCCAACGAGATTCTGACCGACCCCTTCCCACGCAAACATTACGACAAACTGCGTGAACTTCTATCTGATGACCCTGACCAAACGCTAGAAAAAATCTTCGAGAAGGAACTACTTCAACATGGTCTCCGGCAGGAGAACAAAAAGTTTGGCAGGAAGAGGGCAAAGAGGACGAAGAAGAGGGGCATTGTGCAAGGGCCATGGGGTGGAACGGATAGTTGGGAAGGTCTTGGTGGGATAGGAGCGGAGGAATGGCAGGACAAGGCTATAAAGATACCAGAACCTGAAGCTGAACAGCGGGGAGAAACTGGTCACTTTGCAAAAGCTTCCGAAGAGGTAGACTTTGGCATGCCAGCAGAAGACGAAACAGTGGCGACCTCGTCCAGCCAAACTGCAAAAGCTGGGACAGCAAGAAATGTCTGCCAGCTGCGGTATGTCGAACAGGAAACAGAGCTCGAGACAGAAGCTTCAGGATGCGGTGCAGCGAATATGTCATGCGGATGTGCATGATTTGTTGCTACCAAGAGCTGAGGATCTACGCAGCCTTCAGTTTTCCAGACTTCTCCTCCGCTATAAACGTTCCTTTTCCCACTAACCCGACCCGGATCTTGACCCCCTGCTCGAAGCATGTTCCGATTACGCATCTCGACTATCGGGATTGACGAACAACAAGAGCCCACGACCATCTGAAGACTCGGTGCCCCTGCTTGGACTGTTTATGACTCTCGGGAGTATTGATTACACTTGTAGTTTAGTGCCGTGCTGTGAAAGCAATTCATCTGTGTACAGTGTCGCTGGAAGTCGCGGACTTCATATTTAAGACTCTGCATTTGATGCTGGATGTTAGTTAGAGATAAAAGTCCACTGCATAACCGACAGAGTTTTTGCTCTGGACTTCTAGCTCTCAGCAACTCGTATGGGTTTCCTGAAAAGTTGGTTTAATAGGATCGGAAACGGCGATTCTTCAGCAGTTATGTCTATTGCTATGGTCTTTTCTAAGCAAAATCGACAGTAACAAGAAGTTTCATACGATTCTCTTGAGTCCTTGATACCTGTTAGACGCTTCAACAGCGGCCATCTGCGCTATATTGACTTCGACATCAACAATGTAGCAATAATTATTGCCTCTACCTCATATTGCTGTTCCCTCCAACATGATACGCCTTGATTCATACCTTGCAGCTAGGGCTTCTTGCTTCCGCCATGGATGAGCCAGACATCTCCAATTTCTCTACGTCTTCTTCTCGTTCGTGCTCTTGGATTTTGTCTACTGCGGTATGCTCATGACCTTTTGTAGACCGCCTTCCCACCATATCAGCTTCGCAAGCTCTGCAAAATGCAGCCGCTCGAAGCAAGGGCATTCCGTCAAATTTACCAAGCCTGGATCAGGCTTTCCGGTCTGCAATCGCTGCGCCAAACTCGGAAGGTCTTCCTAGAGGACAATTGACCGAGGTGTACGGCCCACCAGGAGTTGGAAAGACTGCTCTTGCTATGCAGCTCGCCTCCAACGCGCTGCATGCGAGAAACCGCGTCGTCTGGATTGATACGGGAGCACCAATGCCAGGTCCGCGATTCGAGGAGATTTTGAATTCCTATCGCGTTCCAGCTGGGCAGGATCTGCCATCGTCACCGCCAATTGCCAGGTCCATGGAAGATCTTCTGGAAAACCTCACCTACTACAACGTACACACCCTTCCCCATCTCCTGGTTTTGTTCCTTCACTCAACGGCCAAATTCCCGCCTGAAAAGACCGCGTTCATCGTTGTTGACAACGTTTCAGCGCCATTTGCTACAGCTTTCCCCAGATCTTCTGATGCCAAGATGAGCTCTCTTGATACGGCTCGAAAGAACCGTCTTCAGTGGGCTGCCAACCGCAAGTGGGCTGTGGCAGGCGATCTTGCAACAGCTATGAACAAGGTGGCTGCTCTGAAGAACATAGCCATTCTGGTAATCAATCAAGTTGCCACCAGTTTGAAGGGGGTCACAAGGGCAGTTCTAAAGCCAGCAATTACTGGCACCGCATGGGAGGCAGCGATTCATAATCGAGTGGTCCTCTGGAGAGATTTTGCACCTTGTGAAAGCGAAGCAGACCAGTCTATGGCAAGAAGCTTACGATTCGCAGAAGTCGTGAAGGTTGGCGGAAAGGTCAAGCCAGTCGGCGCAGAAGCTGCTGTGCCGTTTGCCATTGAGAAGGCATGCTTCTCTTGAAAGAGTGCGACGACTTTTTCGACTGACAATCTATAGGAGGGTTTGCAAGAAATTAAGCTGGCCGTTTCACCGACCGTCGAGATACAGCCACCGATCCTCGTCGACACAACCACTTCCAACAAGCGCAAGGCAGACGAAGTTGCTGATAGCGAAGAAGAGGGCGACGAACTCGGATCAGATGATGATTTCGGACTACCTAACGATGAAATTTTCAATGAAGCAGTACTAGATGAGGGCGGAGACGATCAGACTGGAAGGAACGCGTCTGAATGATCCGTCATTGTTACCGCAATGTACCTTATGTCGCTGTGGAAGATCTGCTACCGCATCTTTGGGAGAGAGAAATTCCACTCGTACTACTTTTTGGGACCCCCGGGATTATTGCAGCTTCCTGTCCAGATCAACTCATACTCTTGTGGCGCCACGTCCTGCTAAGTGTAATCAAGATGCACACCAAATACACCAGAATGTCCCACAAGACTGGTACTGATGCCAATAGCGCGAATAGAGGACCCAACGATTACCATCGAGCTCGGTGGAGTGAATCACTCTCTTGTGAGTCCATCCTCCCCCGGGACTGTACCTTTGGTGCTCTCCGAAGATGGGCTCACCAACTGTGTCGTGGAGCTGTACGAGATGCGAGTCACTGTCACCATCGTCCGGACCTTGGGGTCCACCTTCCTCGTGCTCGCTAATTTAGGAACGAAATGGCCGCTGGACTTGGATCGAGCTCTGAAGATGTTACGGGACTTTGGTCCCGTAACGAGGGCCATCATGGCAGTGGTCATTGGCATTTTGGACCTTTTGCTTTCAGTCACACGCCGTCAGCTTTGGCGAGCTCGACTTTCAGAAATTGATCAAAGATGACAATCCCAAGGTAAGCATACATTCCGAAGCAGCACCGTTGGTTATTCCGGTCGACAATTCTTTTAGCTTCAGCTTTCCCCAGGAAGAAGGGCTGTTGGCTTCGACCTCGAAGCTAGCCGATCTAGCACCGCAACGAGCATTTCGTTCCGCCATGATGCTCCTCGGTAGCTATTGCGTCTTGGCAGTGCTCCAGACCTATGCGCACAAATTCCTTGTCGAAGCTTTGCCGAGTGTCTGCGAGTTCGACAACGTTCTCTATGCCGTCCGTCAGTCCCGAGGTCGCGCTCGATACTTACGTGGCGCCCGCAGAGCTCTTGCAGGCGTCTCAGTACGAAATCACCATCTTCGCGGTGCCCTTCATACGGCTGCTGCACAGGGAAACCCGTTGAGGGTGGAAACTGTACAATGAGGCTTTTCTCGGAGGAAAGCCAGGGAGTTGAGATCAATTCCCGAACGCATGTGGAAGGGTGAAAGACCGTTGTCATTCTCTTGAGTCTCGACAGGCGGTACGGATGACTGGTCTGGTTACTCTGTTTGCTGAGAGGCCGTCTAAAAAGGGTAGTCTCAAAGGCAATGCAAGTTTATGGGATTTGTTCCCTCCTTTCAGCTCTTCATTGCCGCTCTCACCGTGCAGCACCCACATACCAGATATTTCATGCAGTCGAGAGCCACAGAGAATACACTGACTCGAATCCCTCCATCTCGCTGAACATGCCAGGTCGTCCGCCACGGAACGGCGCGAGGCTACCCATTCTCCTTTTGAAGGTGTGTCCGTATAAGATTTAAATGATCAGTCCGGCCTACCCAAGAGCCTCGACGAAGTCGTTGCAGCCAGAGCTTCCATCTGACCTGGCCAGCCAGGGCCCAAGTTGTTGACAAGCTGTACAATCCCCCCCTCATCCTTCGCCTACCCATCATGGTCCCCTTTCCTCCTCCCATCCATTTCAACCGGAACCCCTCACCCACCCACCCACCCTCCTCCTACCTCAACCCTGGAAATCCGAGGCTACGATTCCAACACCCCATCTCGGATTCGTACAGCCCAAAAACATAATTCAACGAAGCTAGGCATTCATGCTGGCAAGCTGGACAAGGGCAGAAAACAGCCCCCTCCCCCTGGCGCCCCGGTCCCTTTGAACTTTCAGGTCGGTGCCGCGTCTGAATCCACCCTCTCTTTCGAACCCTGACCTGGCCCCAGCACCAGATCGACGCCTGATCTGCGCGTGTGACTAAGGCATTGTAACGAAGCGTAATCCGTGACCATCCATCAATCTGGCAAAGAAAGCCAAGAAGCCGTGCAAAGCTCAATGACAGCGGCACGCACGCACTCACTCACTCACGCGTCATCCCCAGTCCACCCGCCATGACCATGATTTATCCGAGAGGAAAAGAAAATGCTTTCTCTTCTGTCAGGATGCCTTCTCTCGCGCCAGATAAGGACTATTTAGTTACACAACCTTCACCATGCTGGTTCTATAGCCCGCGATGGAAGTGGAAGTGGAAGTGGAACGGAGAGGGGGGTTGTTCGGTTGCCTCCTTGCTTGTAATTCACCATCCACACCCTTACTCCAGCCAGACGATCAGGGAGGGAGTAGGTGAGTAGATAAAATCCCCTTGGACATGGGGAGGGAGCCATTTTCTCTCCCGCTTCAGCTGCTGCCATTTGGGGTTGGATTGACTAGTAGACGAGAGAGGGGGGGGGGGCGGAGCACAGAGCGGTAGAGTTACAACGTGCTCGGCCAGACTCTGGATACAGGCGCGGTAGACTGACTGCTACTTTGGATAGATGGTGGGTATGTAAGTGAGTGGCTGGTGGTGGGTTGTGTCGTCGATGGACGGATAGATCATAGGCTGGCTGCGCTCTTTCGATCCTGTCGAGGAGCGGACTTGAGAGTCTTAAGGCTGGCGTGTTGGGCTCAATTGGGTGGAGTGGAGTGGAGTGGAGTGGAGATAGCTGGTTTCTCGACTCCGAGGAATACCTATTTATTTACTTACTCTTCTTCTTCTTCTTCTTCTTCTTCTTCTTCTTCTTCTTCTTCTTCTTCTTCTTCTTCTTCTTCTTCTTCTTTCTTTGCTTTCCCCCCTTTAGCTTCGCTGCTTTGCTGCTGCTTTGCTTTGCTCGTAGAAAACATCAGGCCTAACCCAATATCTGAATCTCTGAGACGGGGGCAAAGCCCGAAGACGAAGGGGAAGGGCTCAGATCGTTACTCCCCATTTGCCCATTTGCAGCAGCTGTATCCGATGCTGGTGTGGACCTTTGAACAGGTAAGAATCAAGAGTCACTGTGAATGGAGCCGGGCTTGGAAAGCGGAAAATGGTCCGAAGTAACCCGAAATAACGTCAAATGAGGAGAACTAGGTGTAGGCAGGTCGAAACGCATGGGAATCCCCAGAAACGCGCAGGGCGTGGCTGAAAACATAGAAAATTCCGCGTAGAGAACGAGAATGAGCTAAGATAGCTAGGAAAACGCGCAGAATCGTCCAAAAACAGGTCACCAATACGCCATTCTTCGCCCTAGTTGAGGAGGAGCGGCGAAAGCGAGTAGTTCAAAGAGTCAGAGTGAGCTGGTGGTTTAATTTGGCTCTCCCCACCACTTAGATTCACAAAGGGGAACAATCCAGGCTCCTCACGTGCCTTCTCCTTGGCGAGAACAACGAATGCTCCAGGAGTGAGTATCAACGATTGTGAGAGATGATTCCCCATGAGAAGATACACACTTCGAAAGAGGATCGCGAGCTATCTGCCCGGGAACAAATCGAGGAAACCGTAGACCGCAACCCTTCATACAAGCCGTCCATCCATGATCAAAGCTGGCACATGTGTGTTCAGGAGCGAAAGTGGCCGCAAAGTACCGTCTGTTGTCCCCTTTCTCCGAGAAAGTTGTCCAAGAACGCGTCGAATGTGTGGAAGGCGGGTAGACGACCACGATGCAAGGCTAGAATTCGTGGATTCAGCTCCAACGATGATGGTGCTTCAGCGCGTTTCCTGAGGAATCACTTTGGACTGCGCGGAATAAGCGGTTTTTTAGGGAAAATGGAAGGAGATCAAGGGGATGATGCAAGGCGTGCTGATTGCTCTTTGGACAATCCACAGGGAAGGCATGGTCCTACTCTGGTGGGTGTGGTCCTACTCTGGTGGGTGAGATCCCTTCGATTTGATTAGAACATACTACCGCTTAACACGATCTTGGATCCGAAAATGGAAAATGTTCTCTTGAATGGGGTTCGAAGATGCTAATCCAGGCGACGTTCATTCTATCCTTGCGAGATTAGCGGCGCTAGTAAGTTTACGATGTGTTTTCCAAGGTACAAATAGCCAGATTATATTGAGGTAGTCACAATGCCTTCCAATTGAATTGAGAGAATAACTGCCATCGCTTCTAGGAGCCCCTGAGGTCTACTTCGGCAGGCCCTGGAATCCCAGGACTGACATCTGGTCGTGGGGTGTCATGGTGGGTGTGTTCTTTCCAAGCATTGTTTTCCTCAGATTCATCGATTACTTTACTACCAACTACTTGCAAGTACTGCCACCCTCCTTGAAGCGTGCGCGTTGACCTGTCATCGCCAGGAATCTACGACTCCATTTGCAAAGGTACCATTGAGGAGGAGGAGGAGGAGGAGGCAAAAGCTGTACGCAACGCAACGCAACGCAACGCAATCCGCCATGGACCTTTCTTTGCAGTTCGTACAATCCTATGCAGATGACCCGGAAAGCCACAAGGTCTCGCCATTTGACCAGATTGTTACAAAGCGAAGATGACTGGTGGAGTGAGAGGCTGTTGCGAAAAGGGAGTTCCCGTTGAAGACATTGGACTTTCGTATCTAGATGTCATCTCAGAATCGGATTCTTCGCTCTCGAGATGTGATTTTCAATTAGAGAATGAAGTGTATAATCTATCTATACTCGATTTGGAATTGCTTACTCGAGAATTTGAAAAAGTGGCGAGATTGTAATTTATTACAGTTGACGAGATCTAAAATTATAGATAATAGTATTAATTACGACAATTATTTGAAGAATATCTTGGACGATATAACTATTTATTAAATAAATATAAAGAAAACGAGGCTCACAATGAGGTCGGAGATCAGCTAGCAAATTGACCGATTGCAGACCTAAGGCGCCGGCAAGCTCTTCATACAGTGGCTGTTTGTTCTTCAATTCGGGTGTCAGCTAAGACAGGGTAGACATAATTCACTGTCTCACAACCACCACCACCACCACCACCACCACCATCATCATCATGACACAACATCCCATGCGACACCTAGAGGGGATTCACTCAAACTTACGCAGGGAGGACAGAGTTGTGTGAGAATGTACGTGACGCTGCTTGGAAGGACCGGCGAGAGGTTGGGAGCCGGTGACTTACTATCAGGGGGGGATTGGTGTGAATAGGAGGAAAGGAGGTAGACGGCTGGATTGGGGATGGCGGAGTTGGAGATAGGAAATGTGTAGAGGAAGTGTAGCAGGTGGGGCGGGAAGTATGACTATGAATGCGTGCTTGCTTGCTGAAGACTCGGGTGTTCGCGTTGCGTTGCGGTAGTTTGCTTGATTGGCTCGAAGATAGATAAGTAGACCATGTAGCAGTATTCGAGGGAACTTTTGTTTGCTTTTCCGACCTACACTGCGCTGGGCCGCTGTCTTGAGCCTGGCTTCAAGAACGACGGCTGCGATTGAAACCGTCAACGCAGACGGTCACGTCCACAGGCGTGCTCATTCCAACAGACTCTCCGACTCTTGCCTGTGACGGATGCTTTCCGAAGATTGTTCTGGTTGGCAGGCGGGTGGCTGGTTCCTGGCCACAATCAATCCACCTATCCTTGCCTTGAAGACGCGTAATACTCTTGACCCCTTGGTTCAAGGGCTTGTCGACGGCAGTGAGGACGGTCACTACTTGGTGCCAAATAGCCAAGATGGAAGGAGGTATTGCGGAGGTCTCTAATGGCCACAGTGAAGCCCAGGTCAGCAGAAAGCAGTCGCTCGAGGACCGTGACTCTGAGATCCTTCTCCATGCTCCAATATGCGATGACCTGGGCAAGGACCGAATTGGGACAGAGTCAGATCCGAAGGCATACCACGGAGAGGCCCTCCGTACTTCTGCAACAGAAGGGCGGGGGCGCGCAGATGCTGTACCTGCAACCTCTGACAGACCAAGTCTGAGATAAGGGTCAAGGCCGGTTTAAGGGGGATTTTTAGATCCGAAGGGGTGCACGAGGGGCAGAGTGTGCCGCGTCGGTCGCGATGTGAATCAGCGAGCGCGGATCGTGGGTTTAGCGACCGTGATACTTGCCCCATGTAAAGCACAAATAGTACCAGTTGAGTCCTTGACTGGGGAACGATCGGTCGATTCACCAGGGGGAGACGATCTGGCTGGCCCAGTCAAGTTGAACTGTATGCCAAAACTGCCTGAAACCGTCACTAGACACCATGCATGTCGTGGAATCAAATGAGCTGAGGCGTTATTGCAACTCTATCCTGTCGGGGATCGGTGGGTATCGACGGGGAAAGGTACTGAAGATCGGCATCAGTGTATACGACATGCTCCAAGAAGTGCACTAACTCAGATGGATCCATCGCCCCAGCGCAGACGCTGTTCGCAATCGATCCTGATACACCGGTGGTCTTCAGCTCTCCCTCCGCGCGATACGGTTATGGCTATCGCACTAAAACAGCGTCGCGGATTGGGCCTTCCGGGCCAGCAGCAACACCCGTGAGACAACTGAGGTGAAGCGAAAGTACTAGCTGCAGAGAAGCTCGAATAGGATCTCATATCAAGCATCCCATCGTCGATTGCTCGCACGTGATAGCGGTATCGGATCCAATCGCAGAGGAGGGTTGTACCCAAGACCATGCGGTTCTAGCAACCTTGCAAGGTTCCGTTATGGACCCAGAACACGACTGCAGCTGGAGTATTTCAGATTCGTAAAGTCTGCCAATGGATGATCCGGTTACACACGGCCGCGGAAGCATGAAAGTCGCCCGATCTACCGCTGGCTGTTGTTCTAACCCGAACTGTTCCCCCATTGTCTGCATGATGAATAGAAAGCTTGTGATAACGAGAAATCGAGGAGATGAGAGGGAAGCGAGAAGCGGCGAGGAAGTGGTGAAAGACGCGGGTGCCACCGGAACATAGTCTGTGGCCCAAATGGTCAGGGAAGGGGAAGACGGACGACGAATCGAAGGATCGTGAATCTTTGTCCTGTGACGAAAGTATACAGCGTTGTGGTCACCGCCCCAAACGTTGACAGGTGGGAGTGACTCCACGATACTCCAGGTAGCGCCAGATAAGGCTATCCGGCAAAAGTCTTGAAACTGCGTGGGAAGACCTTTTCTGTGTGTGGAACGACCTGCTCCAAGTCCAAACACTTTGAAGTTGCTGAACTCAGTACACTTACCTGATTAGTACATAATATGGATGCTTGCTGGCCTCGCGTCGCAGAAGCAAGATTCGACCAGGTTCAGCAGAAAGCTTCAATAGCCGACCCGTGCGCTATCTCGAGGCCTTTCTCCGTGTTCCCCTTCTCCTTTCGTTTGATTTGCCGAGCTTATCACTCTGACGTCGGATCCTCGCAAGAATGCTTGATGCCTCGTGGGGGAGGCTGGAAAAGTCTGTTTCCCCACCCTCGCTAGTGCGTTCAACAATGTTCTCGACTTGGGAGTCTTTGCCCGGGGCTGAATCATGCACAGCGTGGCTAGCAGTAGCACGTCTCCGGCGTCAGGTTGATGCGTCGACCTTTCGGCACACTGCCGCACGTGTCTGCGAGATAGGCATAGAGCTGCCCGTCGCCCTTCGCAGGTCAGCCACTTCGTTGATGGAGGCTTTGGGTGCCCAGTCGGTCGTTTTGGATATGTTTTCACAGTATTTCGCGCCTCGCTGTCAGGAGCATCTGCCGTGTCAATCTCTCCCCCCCCCCCAAGGACTCCGTAATCGTCATAGCTGCAACTGGTGGGTCGTGACAGACGATAAGATATCAGCTTTGACCTGGATGTATTTCATGCGTTCTTGCCCTTTGCTCACCCCATTCGATGATCTGGCATATCGGATCTGCGCAGTTGCTGTCGGTACCGACACCCCACAACCCTTGAGCAAGATACATGCCGGGGGCCTCTCGTCAAGCTCGATTTGGTATCCCGAAAGTGGGGGTCCAACATGTTCGCCGCTCCGATAGGGAAGTTGGACTGGTAGACGAGATGATGTACCTTGACTTTCTCCATCTAATCTTACGACTTCCTGGTATTGCAGACGAGCGGTGTTGAACAGGCCCCGGGAAACCCAGGTGAAAATCTTCTGGACATCCTCCGTGATTTGTGGAGTAAAAGCCAGGAGGAGCTAGGTCAGGCCGGCGGTGTGCAAATGCAGCTTGCCGCTTGCCCACAGCCTTCCGAGATATGGTTGCATTGCGGTGGAGATGGAGGAGAATGGCGCATTTCTTTCATGGCCCGGTTGAAAGATATGGGGCGCGAAGAGGGTGGGAGAATGATATTATCGCACCACATCGCATGTCACGACACGGGATCTTGACCGTCCTCCTGTCCCACAACTTTCTTGAAGATCTCCCCAATGTGAAGGAATGAAGATACTGCTTTTCTATTAGGGATTGAATCGAAAGGTCTATTTGCTGTCCATGATCACAATTCCGATCATGAAATGGTATCATCTAATTCTTCCTGGCGGCCGTAAAAACATCCTTGCTTATGGCGCGAACCAACAGACATATGGTCTGCACGCCACCAGTATCCAATCTTGCCATTGACACCCTTCCATGTTCGCAAGCATCAGTGGTAAGTAGAGGCTCCTGGGCATCCGTCTACAATCATGACGGCCGTAAGTGAGATGCGAGCCACCCGAGTTCCCCATGTCATGTGCCTCCAAGTTCCCGCTCGTTCCACCGCAGAGAGAGAGAGAGAGAGAGAGACGGGGGGCGAGAGAGTGTGAGCGATATTCGCGCCGAACTCCGCCTCCTTCCACGCAACCTTCTAGTCCACATGACCTGAGTCGAGAGATAGTAGAAAAACAAAATAGGCTATTTGTGGAATCAGGGGAGCCATTCAGTTTCGCCCTGCCGTAGCATCTCCATTCATGGAGACGCTGGTGCTGGAATTTCCGGAACTGGATCCACTCCCGGGATTCAGAATATCCTGCACCGTCAACTTTGGTATTTGTGGGACAGGCAATTTGCGCTGCGTGCCATCTGACCGGAATATGATGTCACTAATGGTGGGTCCAGAATGCTGTGAATGCTGCAAAGGAGGTGTTGGTCCGTCCGCCGACGGCTCCATCGGCGCCAGGGCTGGAGTGTGACCCAGCGACAGGTGCCGGATGCCTGGGAGCTGAAGATCGGAGTTTCCGTAGGGTCGAAGGCGGGGCGAGTGCGCTGGAGTGGCGATCGGAGTATGGTCGGGGGTTGGCGAAAGAGAGTCGTGAGAAAATGTGGGGGAAGGCGGAGCAGTCGAGTTTGGCGAGTTTGGGCGTGATCGCTTTGCCCGGTGACGTTGATCGTCGCCGTTGTCCATTGAATGCGTCCTCGACATCGAGTGAGAAATCGCATAGGCAGATAGAGATGGCAACCGGCCACGGTTTGGGAATGAAGACCGATGACTGAACAGATGGTGCTGATGCGTAACAGGTTGGCTGGATGTGCCAGACATAGGGTAGTCTTCTCCACGCTCGACCTGTGAGGCCGCTGTAGCGAGTAGGTTGATGTCCATCACATTCGATCGATCTTCGTTCCTACCGTACGGACCCAGAGTGGTTGGCACATGAGGAGTGTAGGTGGTATACGAGTGGGGGGGTGATACGTTCGGCGAGCCTGCATTAGATGCTGGAGCAGATCTCGTCATGCCCTGCGCAGGAGGAGGCATCCGTTGAGCTCGGGTCGTGCCATTGCCCCCTTCTGATAATCCTCCAACGGCAGCAGTGGCGGCCGCAATCTGTTGAGCCCGGTTGCTGCGTCTCGAGTACGGGTTGTTGTGTATCCTCGAGTGACGAGTCAATTCGTCAGACCGGCTGAAGCGCTTGGGACAGCCTGGGAACGAGCAAGCGTGAGGCTTTTCGCCCGTGTGCGTTCGGATATGCCTGGTCTGATGTTCTAAGCGGTGAAAAGCCCTATCGCACAGGGGACACCTGTACGGACGGGGCAGGTCCTGTCCGGCAGCATTGCCCGGCTGATGGCCGTTGAACATTGTCGGCAGCAGGCTGACTGCCGCAGTCATGTTGGAAGGGGCACTTTGCGGCGGTCTCTGTGTCTGCTGATCTGGATGAAAGGGAGTTGGCCGATCGGAGGGGGAGGAGACGGAGGCTTCTTGGTGAGAGTCCGACGATGGCATGCGATGCAGCAGATTCGAAAGATCTACTGCGGACGAGGACCGTTGCATGTGAAGATGGTATGGTCCCAAGCTTGCTGGCGGGTCTCAGTATCGAGGGGACGAGGTGGCCCTGCTTCTGCCTGGTTCTGGCCACATGCGCTCGAAAGGCGGGAAGAAGGTAGAGGATGTGGATGTTGCGGAGGAAGGGGGGATTGAAATGCTGGCAGACACACAGAAAGAGGTGTACTCGTAATCTGGGGCAGCTGAAGGTTGCTGCCCGGAGATTCGTGGATACCGTATGGGGAATGACGGGGGGGGGTCCTGACGGGGTTTGTTACGAGGAGGGATACCAGGACAGCAGTGGAATGATTGGGGTGGGGTGCCTGGTCGACGGTCGGGATCAGGGATGGGGTTGACGGAGAGGCCAAACCATGCCGGCAGCCTTTCCACCGCCTGGCCGCCATTTCCCGTACGAATGGCGTGCCTTAGACCTGAGGGCAGGCGCAGGGGTTGCGAGTCGTGCTCTAGCAATCTAGGAATGATCAAGCAACGGGGCTGCAATGCGAATGCGGAATGCGGTGGAGGTGTGGCTTTTGGCGACTCTCCCACCGCGGTGGCCCGGTGCCGGATGGGCAGAAGTCCCACTGGCCCCGGTCCTGGTGTCGTGTCCGTCACAAGGGTACGAGGACGCTGTCCTGGTCCGTTCACGGTGGTAACACTGGATGCTGGGGCCCCGGCTCGCGCCCCGGCTCCCAGAGTCGGATGAATGGGCTGGAAAGCCATCTGCGCACATCTCATGACTCATGCCGTTCGTCTCCAGAACCCGGGCTTCCAAGTGATAGAGTAGGTGACGAAAACACCAACTGAGGCCCCCGTCATCCTCGCCTCGTCTCATCTTTGCAAGGAGGTCGCCCGGTCTGGCCTAACGACCGAGTACTACCAATTACCAACTGCCAACCGCCAACCGCCAACCGCCAACTGCCAACCCCACAACGACACCAGTGCTGTTGGTGTGAGATAACCAAGATTAGGACTTCCGCACCATCTGATTGGAGATCGGGCGCTTCCCAATCATTCCTGCAGCTCAGCCCGATCACTGATATCACCCTCCCCACACATTGGTCTGCATGGCCGGATCTGGTTGATACTGGGCTCAACCTGGTGGTTGTATCAGTGCTAGATTCAGGGGACGGATCCACTTTGGCGATGTGGGGAGACATGTAACTAATCAAACCGCAAATCATCCACCTTCTGCAACCCAGCAATCATCCTCCCCAGCCAAGACTTCTATCTCACCCTGCCAGACACCTCGTCATGGGCGACATTATTGGCTTGCGGTTGAGACAATACCGCGGCCGAGATAAGAGTTTTACCCCCTTTTGACCCTCTGTATGAAGGGTTTCGTGGGGTTGAAAGATTGATGTGAGCAGCCAATAGAAGGTAGAAGGCCGGCAGTCGTGAATACAATCGTAGTGCTTTAATCACGCCCCAAGTCCGAGCCGGCGGCGGGGAGAGCACTTCCGTCTGCAGACCTGCTGCCGAGACTGGCATGGGAATCTGCAACAGGGCTGGCGACAAACAAGCGTGTGGGATGTGCTGCATTGCAGTGCATGGGATCAAAGTGAGGCCACCCTGGACACACTGAGCGCGGCGCCAAGATCGGTAATGAGTATGGATACCAGTGACAGCGGCACGCTTATTCACGGACAGATACTGAGGAGACCTGTACCCCAGATATCCAGAGGATGCGACCCCCGAGCAAAGGTAGCTGCTTGATTCTGGGGTAGCTCATGGTCTGGAGCTTCGGATTGCCTACGGAGCAGTCTCGGATCTGATCCAGAGGTGCAGATAGTGTGCCAACCGGGGAACTAATCTTGTGTTTCCTATCGGCCCTTCTACTATAGGGTCTTGGGACCTGCAAAGAAGGCTGTCGCCTGGAAAGCGCGTAGAAGAAACAGTCCGTTGGACGGATGACGAGTGGACCCTTTGCACCGAGGCGGAGTGCCCCTTGTCCCAGTTGCGCAGGCCCGATCGGGAAATTGTGCAAACTTGGTATGTGTTGAATCCAACTGGTGAGGATGAAAGGCCAGGTCTTTGTCGTCTTGGCCACGCGCAAGGACTTCGTATGTTTGGTATCTTCCTTCCCGACCTGCTTCACAGCGCCCGACGGTCCCCGGACTTCAGTCCAACGGTGAAAGTTCCGTACACAAATCTCTGTCTGTATCCACACAATGGAAACGAACAAAGAACTAGGCGAGTTTGCCAGTACGTTCAAGTTTGACAATCATGTCGGCATTCCCCCATGTTGATGCGGGACCATGGCCAACAAATAGCTGGGTGTCTGCTCGTCTTCCCACTGCTTCAGCCTCTCTGAATGACTTCCGCAGTAGAGTGAATGTGCTGTCTTCGTCTCTGCCTGCGCAAGCAATTTCAACTCGTGTTCCGGCTTACAGGCAGCTATGCTGAGTAAGAGACAGGTCAAACGTGCACCAAGCGACCTCCAACCGCACTATGGACTCAGCCGTGACGAAATGCCCATATAGCGACGAACGTGGCTATCACATGTTGGAGTTTCGGAGAAGATCAACACAGAGCAGCTTGGTTCTTGAATATGGGGACACAAATTCCCATCTGGCGGATGGGGCAATTGCCTGATCTCAGGATGGAAAGCTCCATCTCACATACGCCATGGCGGAGTGCTTTGCAGAACACAGGAGCTGGGGCGATATCTCCTTTCCCAACTTGTGTGACGTCCACAACGAGGAAATGGAAGTGTTCAAGGCTCTTCACTGCGACCGAAGCCATGTGCTTATATTTCCGCCTGAGACCGCCTTGGGCCGCACAATCAATTTCGCAATTTCGAAGTCTGTGAAATTGTACTTCAAAACAAGCACCATCTGGTCATTACCATCTTTCCTCTAACTATTCAACAACGTGAATTCTCAAATCTTCTTGAAGACGCGTACCTGGTCCTGCGCAGCCATTCTCATACCTTTTGGTTCAATCATCAGCGTCTTTGAACGTCTTTGCAAAGCACTATATTTACATATTTTTCACCGCCTTCCTCGCAAGATGTCGGAACCTACTCAAGACGTGATCCGCGGCGAACACCCAGGGGAGGGTGTGGCTGTCCAGGAAGAGGACGACAGTCACTCTTCACAATTGCCAGAGGTGATTCCAGCGTCCTCAGCAAAGCGAGTTGTCTCTCCCCCGGCCACTGCCAAGGTGAGATAGGGCCCACCGCAATATGATGGTGACCACTAACTTTTGTAGAACCGCTCTGATCTTGCAGAGACTCTTCCGTGGTTTCGGATGCACCAGGGAGGGTTGTACTACAACAACAACCTCATCCATGGTATCCTTCTTGTGAACAACGAATTTGGGGGTTTGGGCCACTTCCATGACCGCGTTCTCATCACCCGCCTTGCTCGTCAAACAAATGACAAGCGCTCTACACTGTCGACGGTGGTAAAAGTCGCGTCGAACACTCTCAAATGTCAAGCTATGATTGGCCTCGTGATTTCAAGAGACTTTCAAAAGCTTCCAGTGGCCTTTCAGGGCGACGAGAAATTCGGAGTAAGCGGATTCTGGCATCTGTCGTGTGTTTTTGCCGTAGTGTCGGAAGGCCCGAAAGAGTCTGAAACCCACATCGATCTTATGGCATGCCTCATATATAGTGGTTCCAGAGAGACAATGTGGTGGACTGCGGCTGATGCTGACACCGCGGGAAATACTATGAACGTCTTGAAAGAGGGGGAGACATTCGACCAAAGGTTCAGAAAGAAAAGTTGTTCGACATGCAACAGCTCCTCCCTCACGATCTTCCAGGAAGGATGGATCTGCACAAATGTCACTTGTACCAAAGTGGGTAAGACTCACTCCGGTCATGCCCTTCAGACCAAGACCTACCTGGAGCAATTCCTCCAACCATGGGTTTCGCCGCATCAGCTGGCCCAAGTTTGCCCACCTTTGCTTCCAGAACGCAGCGACGAGAAGCAGCTTACGGATGACAAAGACGAGAATTTGAAGATCATGAGAGATCACTGGAGAGGATGGGTCTGCTCTGTCTGTCGAACGATGAACAGGCGGAAGCAATACCATAAGCTGGTCTGTCCTTGTGGCGAGTCGTTTTTGTCGAGTCCTCCACACGTCAGGTTGGACCAAGTGGCTGGAAAGGAGTTCCTCACCTTGAACGCAGATGACAAACTCCCTCATAAGTCCATTAAAGATGCCAGTGTCAAGCTGATTCAGATGGAGTTCACTGAAATGTTCGCCATCTATACTTGGGAGTTCGGTCCAGAAGCCAGAGTGATGGGACTCTACCCTCGAGCAGTGGCTCACGAGGGTCCGCGCGGAAACGACAAAATCTTCGGAGAATTGCAAGAGAAGATGGGAAGTGGTGCAATCCCTTTAGCGCGTGCTGGTTTCATCGATGACACGGGCCGCAAGTCGTTCACCAGACATTTTTGTGCAAACTTTGGCCACCAGTATAACGCAAGCATGGATATTTCCACGACTCCATTTGAACGGGCCGATCCTCTGATGACAGAACTGGTGCACAAGGCCAAGGCTATCGTTTTGGACAGATTCAGCGTAGATGTCGACCTGAATGAAGCTCTCTGTCTTGCGTATCTCCCGGAGATGGCCATAAGTTGGCATGACGATGGAGAGCCAGGTCTCGGAGACACGGTTATATCAAGCTCCTTCGGTGCCGATACCACAATGAAGTTCGCAATGAAGGGCAATTACTGGGCTGGCAGGAAACCCACCATCAAAGACACTGTGATGCTCACTCCAGGCGACCTACATCTGCCTGGCTGTTTGCGAATGGAGGAACGGAGGGTACTTCTGCAGAAAGTCCAGAGCGGCGAATTGACCAAGGACGACTATGAGAGCCAACTGAAAGAGGTGGTCAAAGGAAACAAAGTCACCAGGGACGCTGTTTCTCCCACGCTGCTCAGCCTGACTATCCCGCACGGAGGATACATCATAATGTCTGGTGAGAACATGCAAAAATATTATAAAGTTAGTACCATCAAAATTGTCTGGCATTTTTCTGCAGACCTTTAGCTGACCTTGTACAGCACTCCGCAGAATCGACTGGATTGATGCGCTTCGTGGTCACTATGCGTTCCATCAGTGATGAGCACGAAGAGCAAACCCAGACTGCCAAAAGGCGAGCCGCAATCGAAGCACATGCGACGTTCTCTCGGCAACCAGGCGCAAGCCAGCCTGCAGAACAGCTGCAGGGCATCTCCTCTTCTGCTTCGGATCCCGTACTTGGGAAGCGGAAGAGAGATAGCGCCTAGAACTCAATAGGCCTCGAGTTTAATCGGTGATCAACCTCCGGGACTTCGACAGTATGCTGAACCCAGGCTCCCTCAATAATACTTACACTCCTGTCACTCTTCGACCAGGTTTTTATCAGGCATTCAACAAAATCATCAGTGGTAACAACCAGGTCTTCGAGATGGCTGTCAAGCACGGGGCTCAACGAACTCGAGTCGAGGGTCACACAGAGGCCTCTTCGTCCACTGCCTCAAATAATCTGGCTTGTTTGACTCATCAAGAATCCACTGAGTTTTGTGAAGTGATCGATAAGAGTCTGCCCCAGCTCCAGTTCGCACAGCCTGCCTGAACCATTTTCCAGACGGGCACTCGCGAGACTTCTCCATGCCATTACAAGTGAGAGTATGGACAAGCAAAACTCATTCGGCTTCGATGCCATCGAGAGAGCTCAGTTTTGGGCACCTTTTGGATGAACAGGGCAGGTTTCTTAAGGATAGGTCATTCGGCGAGAAGAGGACGACCTACTTTTTTCGTATCGGAAGTTCCAAGTGCAGCGTCTCCGAACACGAGTTTTGATGTCTTGGCACCTGCCACGGCTCAGAGAGATTCTGCTCAGCTACAGCAAGGGACGAATGATGTGGCTATAGCAGGGATAGGAGTGCGTCGAGAAGGAAATGATTTACAGGTCATAGGGCAGAGTGAGATCAATGAGAGTGTCAAATGTTACTCAGAAGATGTTCGATGTAGCGAAAGACCCTATGCCTGTCATCCCTTAGAAGATGAGATACCCCAGAATTCTGTCTTTTTCATTAATGAAAACGAAATTGTACCTGTCTGTTTGCTGTCGTAATCACGAATTGTCCAAGAAAGTCTGCCTTTTTGCATCCCTACTATCCACCATTACGGCTATCCCTCACATTGCCGTCATGCTTAGAGCGTCTTCAGGCGTAAGAAACCCCAGCTATGCTGCACTTGATCCGTTGCTGAAAATTGACGGCCTCTGTAAGATGTCGGGTGAGACGCCTTCGGTGCAGAGAGGCTTGGTATACAGTTCCACAGTATCGTCGGAGGTTTATGTGGCCCGATCTGATTGCAGAAGGATGCACTTGGATTAAAGGCAACGAGATAACGCCGGAATACGTACCAGATGACCTTCACCCAGCGGATGTCTTCGTACCTCACTGCAATCTTGCAGAGTAGGCACAAGAGTATTGCCACTGATGATTTCTGACATACCTACCATTCAAATTTTCGCCAAGTGCTGTCTCTGCTTTGATCGAGTCTGCTCGCAATCAAGCGTGATGGAGGCTATAGAGCGGCGAGCTTGTATGGTTTCTCGCACGTTGCGATGGTGATGGAGCTGACTTATCTGGGTGACTTGGTCTGTCACGGGTAGGGTCGGGGTGGCAGGTGAGATGATGCTTGAGATGTTTGAAAGTGGAAGAAACGTTGCCTGCCGTGGATTCGTAGTCAGTAGATGGCCTTCGAAGGGGGTGAAAGCACAAGGAACCGCCAAGACTCGCTCCTTCACCAAGAACCGGTAAGCTATTGTTTGGCAGTGAGAGCCGTCTATGGAGACATGGCCTGGTTGAAATAACAGCTTCGGTGTCTTCTCAATTAGGCTGAAAACCAGCTGGACTGATCACCCAGCGAGTTCTCATAGCAGACGTGTCCTCGTCCTTCCAGCTTCTGACCTCTCCTCAGCACGTACTCAGGCTTAGTTCCTGAGAGAGCCGAGCCTGCAAGTCAGAGAGGCTTGGAGCAAATCTCCAGTGAACTTTTTGCTGTTATTCGAGGTTGCTTCGAGCGGAGATGGTCTTTTCTTTTTGTTGGGTATTGCAGCAGAGAGTGTCTAGTTTGTTCCTCTACTAATTGAATACCGCGTCACGCTGCTCTCTGTCTTCGATTGACGGAGCGCATTCTGCAACAAGGGTGCTGGCATATCCACGTCTAAATCATGAAGTTGCGACGAAGTTGTGCCAAGACAAGTCACCTGCCAAGCTCGCTAGCGCCGAATCCAGCCTTGGCCCCAGTACAAATATCTGCCTTCTCCACCAGCCTTTCACTCTTTTTCTCTTTCCCTTCTTCATCCCGGTGCACGGGCATTACCAGCAGCAGTGAGGATTCGTCCGAGCTCTGGTTTTTGCTAGTTGAAAACTACAACTATATTGACTGCTTCAGTTGGATCTCGGTTCGGCTGGGAATTTTTGATAACCCATCATGCTCGAAGGAGCACTCGCTTTTCATTGCCGCTTCACCCTAGTGGGAAGCCGTGGAGAAGAGCTACAATTTGAATTTACTGCGCTGATGACAACAACAGCAGCAACAACAACAACGATTTTGGGGATGAGGTCGCGTAGACAGATAGGATAGCAGTACCGTGATGCTGTGAGCCAGTAAGATAGGTCGAACTTTCCATGCGGGATGATGTGGCGTTGGTCGGAAGGACTCATAGATTCTCGACTTAGTCGTCCATCCTGGCATCATGGACCCTGCGAGATCGTGTATCAAAGCTGGAACTTGCCTCTCCCTCTACCAGTCTCCTACTTCTCTTCGCCACTCCTGTATCTTGACATCCTCACCTATTTGTAATACTCTTCCCTGTGATCTTCTCACCTGTCTTGGAAGATGGGATGGTTCTGGGCTGAACCCTGCCAAAATACAAAGACCGCAGTTACGCCACCTCCAATTGCAAACGCAAATGCAACACTTCCAGTACGCTATCCACGCTCTTTCTGACTGCATATGCACTGACCTCTACTCTAGCCAGGATGCCCCATGCACACCGCCTCTTCGCCGCCCTCGAGTTTCCCTCCCCTTCAAGACCCACGTGCCGACTCGACACCTCCATCCTCCTGCCCCGTCAAATCCCCCAATCAAACCCTTCCATCACGAAGCAATGACACCTCATCCCCCCTCTCGAAGCTCAACCCCCTAAATTACATGCCTTCCAGCCTCTCCAACGCCCCCGACCACCCCTCCCAAACCATCACCCTCCCCCTCTCCCGCGACACCTCCTCCATTCCCCGCGGCGACGGCTCAAACACGAGATGGGA
>JAABUK010000419.1_pt1 | contig 90132 bp, 87 predicted proteins | sample 5559141 | NCBI WGS metagenome assembly JAABUK01 (sample SAMN10711869, study PRJNA513367) | rock metagenome | isolation source: Antarctica rocks | place: Antarctica: Victoria Land, Pudding Butte nord | collected 2016-01-03
CATGTAAATAAATAATCCTGAGCGACCCTGAGCGGCCTTGAGCGGCCCTGAGAATCCTAAATAATCCTGAGCGAGCCTGAGAATTCTTAGTTAGCTCTGAGCTATTTTAGCGCTCGCGAGCGGGCCTGAGCGCTCCGAGCAAATTAAGATTCTCAGAGTCGCTTGCACTTTTGTAGATGGAGTAAGTAGCCTTTAATAATAAACGAGAATACGGAAGCCTATTACTAGGTTAAAACGAATAACGAATTACTAAAACAGAAACCCATTATTAAATTAAACTACGACTCTTCTAAAAATACGGGAATAAGATAAACGTTTAGGAAATACCGGTATACCGGTATTCGGGTCGGCCTAAACTTTAAAATTAAAATAGAAAAGGGCTATAAAGATACTAACTATAAAATAACTATCGCCGACTATAAATTTATAGTACGCTTCCTCCTAAAAATTAGAATTCGTACTATAGTAACCCTACTCCAAGTTACCGGCATTAATATTAACTACTATATTATTTCTAAATATATCGTTACCTCCTTATACTTCCCTAGGAAAGATAAGAGCGGTAATAAAATAATAACCGAAACCGCCCCTAGGGAAGTCCATATTATAGATAATCTTAAAGTAAATATATTTATTAATATAAACGTTATAACCCCTAAAGGAATTAATATACTAGTATCTCGTTAAGTAGCCCGTATCGGTAGCTATAATATAAAGTACCCTATCGACGTCTATTTAAGGGGTATAAGTATAAACCGGCCGGTATATACTACGAAAATAAAGATTATCCCCCTATAAGCTATTATAATTATCGAAGTCTATAAGTTTAATTTATTAATACGAGACTACTTCTTTAAACCGGTAGATATTAACCTATATCTCTTTACCGGAATCGTTAACGATAAAATAAAATTAATATTTATAAAGAATAAAACGGATAAGTTCGTTAAAATCCTAAGAAATATAAGGTTTAGCTAGGTACTAGAGGTTTAATTTAATAACTACTATAATATTACTATAGGCGATAACGACGTTCGTAAACTCGTTATACGAAGGCCTTCTTAAGAGTATAAAGAAACTTTTATTAAAAACGTTTTTAATAGTATAATTATCGTTAATATTAATTTATTACTTCTTAAATAGCCTTTAGGGGGTAAAGATATAAAGAATCTAACCGGTTCCCGGCCTTCTATTCTATTAATAAAGGTAATTACTTCGGTAAAGGATAATATCCTCTTAAACGGTATTATTATTTATAGTAAATAACCGGAGCTAGTAAAGATTATTAATTAATTCCTTATACTCTAGGTAAAAGGAGGTTTTATTAATATTCTAGAAAACGAATAAATACGTATACTACTTCGCACCGACTAGGAAGATAAAGTATTTAAAACGGTATATATTTATCCTATAAATAACGAGAGCTGGAAGATTATTAACGAAATCTTTAATAAATTATATATTTAGGGACGACTTAAATAGACGATATAAACCACTTTATTTAACTTCCTAGTCTTCGTTATTTAGACTATAAAATTAGACGGTATTAAGAAGGGCCGTACCGTTATTAATATTCGAGGTTTAAATATTATAGTTATAGTAGACGTCTATTATTTACCTCTATAGAATAATATAATTAACGCCGTTAAGGGTTATCGTTAAATTACCGTTATCGACGCGGCTAGTTTCTTCTATTAATAGCGAGTATACCTTAAAGATAGATATAAGCTCACCGTCGTATTACACCGCGGCTAAGAGATTTTTAATATTATAATAATAGGATTTAAAAACTCGTTTACGTACGTATAACGATAAATAAACCGGATCCTACGTATTTATAAAATATTCGCCCGAGTATATATCGATAATATTATAGTATTCTCTTAGACCCTCGAGGATTATATTTAGTACCTATATATAATATTTTCTTTATTCGTTAAATTTAATATTTTAATTAACCCTAAGAAGGCGTTTATCGGTTATTTATTAATTATATTATTTAGCTAGAAAGTTAACTCGTTCGGGTTATTAACTTCTAAAGAAAAGTTTATAGTTATTAAATAATTAACTTTCTCTTAAATATTAATAGTACTTAAGACGTACCTAGGAATAACTAGTTAATTAAAAAATTATATTAAAGATTATACTACTCTAGCTAGGTCTTTATAAAATAAGAAAATTATATTATTAAATAGAGTACCCCCTATAGGCGCTTAACGATAGGAATATATTAAGAAGACTAGTTTTAAGTTACTTTCCTTATAAAAGATTCGTTCGTTTAAAGCTATTTAAAGTGCCCTTTCTAAACCTTCCTTTTTATACTACTTCGATGATAAAAAGGAACTATTTATCGACCTTAATACTAATAAGGAATTCGGTTACGGGGCTATAGTTTATTATATTATAAAAGAGTTAAAAAGCCCTTATCCCGACCGGAAATAAATTTAATTTATCCTTTTCCTTAGCCGACTCTTTAAGGATATAGAAATACGTTATTAACCTATTAAAATAGAACTAGTAGGAATAATATAGGTATTTATTAAGATTAAGTATATAGTCGAATTAATCTTTAAAACGGTCGTCTATATTAATTATAGAGCTACGCTTAATATAGTTAAATAAATAAATATAACTACCTTATATACGGTAAAGATTAATTTACGTATCGTACGGGCTTTAAATTATATTCAGTATTTTTAAAATATAAAGATCCGTTATAAACCTAGCGCTAAGTATATAGTACTAGACACTCTATCCCGACTATAGTAGAAGAACGTAATTAGGGACTTTTTAGAAGGCGAGCTAGATATACTTTAAATATATATATATAAAGTCTATATATTAATAGAAATAAACGTATAATTTAAATAAGAATTATTTTAAAGGTACTAGAATAACGACTTTTAGGCTAAAATAAGTTATATATTTAATTATAACGTAGAAACTAGTGAGGACGCCGTAGATCTTTCTTTTTCGAAGGGGAATAACGGCTTAATATAGTATACCGATAATTTGGTTATTAATCGAGTATATATACCGGAATATTTATATATACCTTCTTTATATATTAAAGCCTTATTTAACGTCGTATATTCTAGTTTATATATAAAAAGATATAAATACTATAAGATTATAACTAGGTACTAGTATATATATAAACTAAATAAAAAGCTAGGGGAGTATTTACGATACTATTTATAATATTAATTATTCGGTACTCTTAGGTATAAGTTTTATAGAGTATTATAATTTATTCTTATACCGCCCTCTCCTTTCTATACGATTTTTATCGATTTTATCCTAGTTTTACCCCTTTCGTAGGAAGGATTCGATAATATTATAACCGTTATATATAAATTTTCCCGAAAGGTAATTACGATTCTAGGAAAATTAATATAAAAAGTAGAGTAATAAATAAATATATTATTACGTCGTTTATATTTAGTGGACTAGGGTATTCCGAAGGTTATTCTTTCCGACCGCGACCGTAAATTTATAAATACCCTATAGAAGGCTTTATTTAATAAGTTTAAAGTAAGTTTAATATTCTCTATTATTTATTATCTATAAACGGATAAATTAAATAAGCGTATAAATTAAACTATTAAAATTATATTATAATTTTAGATCGCTACCTTATAAAACTCTAAAGCCTAGGAAGAGGTATTACCTTTTATAATTATATAATATAATAATACATTTTCTTAACTTATTAACTATACCCTAAATAAAGTAACTTTCGGTTTTACTATTAATAACGCGTTAAACCTAGGAAGTTAGGAGAATAACGTTTTATTAAGAGAATTAATACGTATTTAAACTTCGGATATAATTACCTTTATTTAAATATACGATAAGGAGTATTATAATCGTATTTGTTACTTTTAATACTTCCGTAGAGGGGACTAGGCCTTACTACGCCTATATAAAGATTATAATATTCCGGTAAATAAACTTACTAGTCGTAAATATTATTAATAAATAACTAGTTTATTTAAGGTTTTTAATTATATCGGAAGACTCGTATACCGCCTTAATATCCCGGAAAATTAGAAGATCTATAATATATTTTTAATAATATAACTAGAGTAGTACCCACCGCCGGATTAAGACCTTTTTAAATATTTACGACCTACGAACCTTAAAATAATAGAAACCGAGCGAGACGACTTAAAGCTAGAATAAGAACTAAAGTATATCCTCGATAACCGCGTTATTAAAAAGGGGAAGGGTTATACTACCGAATACCTCCTATCCTAGAAAGGCTAAGGATTTATATAAGACCGTTAAATAAACGTAAAGAATGTTTTCGTGGACGAATTTATTAAAGAATACGAATAGTAGGCTAGATACTAAGCTAAATTCTTCTTTTAAAGTCGATAACTCTAGAAGTATAATTATACTTCCCTTTTATATTACCGCCCTTTATTTACCCTTATTAGGAAATAACCGTTATATTAAATCCATTTATCGAGCTCTATTTAGAGTACGGGTACTATAATAATATTAAGGGGGTACTATACCGAGAACCGGTAAAACTACTTCTTTATAGTTTTAAATTATTCGCCTAGTCGCACGTAGAGCTATATAGCCCGAATATCTTAATAGTATATTATCTATATACTCCTTTATATAAACTTAAGTATATACCCCTCGTTATCGTTATTTCTTAACTAGGTAGTATACTTATAAGGGAAAGAGTTTCGGATTAATTAAATCGGGACTAACTCCGCGTTAAAATAGTTTTAATTCTAAAAGTACCGTTAAACGACTTTCCCTAGCCAGCTAGATTTACGCTAAGATTTTACTTTTCTAATATATATTTAGGGCCCTAGTTTTTTAGTATTAATACTTTTATAACGCTACGCGTATACGCCTCTATTTTATTAATATTATAACTCCTATCGTTAATTACCTACGTTATCTCTATACCCCCCTATCGCTTTATCTCGCTATCGCGATTTTAATACTAAGTTTTACGGCTTTATACTAAACTTTAAGGCTCTATAAACCTACCCGTAATTCGGTCGATAATTTAGAATATATATTTCTTATTTATTTACTGCTATATATAGACGCTATTTACGTTATTAATTACGATACCCTATATAAACGTATTAACGAGGGCGTTAACTTCTTTCTTTTAAAAAGGGCGATTTATTACGGGGTAGACTTTAGTAGGAGTATTATTATAAATATTTATTAAGACGGCGGGCTGAGCCCTACCGCTAGCTCTATCGGGATTAGGGTAATACTAAGATTCTAGTATATTAGGGCCAAATCCTTTATAAAATAATCAATATCTTTTATACTATATACTATTATATTAACCCTTTATTAGTTTTATTAAATTATATATTTTCTTTAATATATTATATATTTTCTTTAATATATTATATAATTTTCTCTTTAACTCCTTTTTATATTTTATTATATAAATATATAATTAATTATCTTTAAAGTTTATAATTTATTTATTAATAATATTATATAATATTATAAATTCTAATAATATTATTTTCTTTATTTTTTTACTTCTTTCATTCTTTATATTAATTACTTTAAATAATTAAATAATATTATAATATATTCTTAATTCTTTATCTACGTTTAATATTAGATATTTAATTCTATTAAAAGAGTCTTTTTGAAATTTTAAATTTTAAATTTCTTTTAAGAGTTTTAAATTCTTTTAAAAATATAATAATTATTTTTTCTTTATTTATTATAATATCTTTAATATTCTTATTAAAGAGAATTTTAATTATTTTTTAATTCTTTAATATTTATTTAATAATCTTATTTTATTATAAAATAAAATTTAGTATTTTATTTATATATTAAAAGAGTATATAATCTCGTTAAAATAGAAGATCGACTTAAATTAAAATTATAATTATAATATATTCTATAAATTAATATCGAATTTTATATATTATTATAATAATATATAACTAGTTTATTAATTTTTATAATTAATACGTAAACTCTCTACTATATATTATATATAATTAGTAGTTTTAACGTGAGTCTTTATTTTTAATAATTAGTTTTAGATTTATTAAAATTATAAAATATATAAAATATATCGATTAAATAATAATTAAATAGAATCGTTTTTCCGAATTTATTAATATAAATAGAAATATTAATCGAGATCCTAGTTAACGATTTTGAGTCGTTAATTAATACTAATATTCTAAATAGTATTTTCGAGATATTATTCTCTTATATATATACTATAGAGAAATAATATATAATATACTATATAGATATAAATATAGATTAATATAGTAACGGTAATAGATTATAGAATAATAAAGACCCGCTAAGCTTGGCGCGCTAGTATATAATATAACTGATACTATAGTATCTATTGGCTTCAGTTGAAGTCCGTTGATACTAGCGTGGTAATTGTAGTTCTAATAATAAATACACTATCTTTATCTATTGTAATTTTTGTTACACACCGTTCCCCGCAACCTCGCCGTGAACTCCTCTACATGGACCTCGTCCCTTCTAATACAAGCAGGGTCCTGACTCACGTGATTGCCGACAAGCCCCAGTTCAAATACATCCAGCCCTTTTACTCTCTTGAGCGGCTGCACCCACTCGTCCTTCACGTCGATCGTAGGTGTCCAAATCGAATGGTAGGTCGCCATACGCAATTCCCTCAAAGCAGGCATCCGCGTCGCGAGCACGGTCCAGAAACGCAAGAACGTAGCATCGTCGAAGGGTGCTTTAAAAGCAGGCTTGGTAATTTCATCTCGAAGTGGGGGGAAGTCAGCCATCCAGAGCACGTGAAGGGATCTCATCGAGGCTAGGCCTTTCGGAGGGATGGCTGCCGCGAGGAAGACGAAAGCGCTGAGGTCATTGATGTCGAAGGTGTTCAATCCGTACAGAACGGGAAGTGCTTCTGTGTAAATTTGCCGACAGGTCCGTAGTAGGGCAACGGCGATTTTGGATGGCGGGGTGGGAACGTGCTGGGGAACGGGTGATGTACCAGCATGAGGGCAGCAGACACGGGTAAAGTCCGTGACAGTGGGACTGGTGCAGCAGATATGCGTGATTCCGTGGGGGACAAGCAGGATATGTATGACTTGTTGACCTAGCGCATAGGCGTATATTTTTCGCCGGATCTCGAGCGGTAGTTTGCATAGAAGAGGCGAGGATGCGTTGGTTGCTGGGTTGTATGCGACCGAAATCTCTTTACGCTTATGAGACGCTTGGTTTGGGATGTTCGCATTGCGCTTCTTCAGCTGTTCGCGAGGGTCTTGAGTGCATCTTCTCCCCGACTGAATCAAGATGACGGGTAAGTTGATAAGGGTTTGAAGAAATTCGGGCAGCATTCTAGGCAGCAAGAATGACAGCGACCTGCAGTGTGTTACCTTAGTTGCCAGGAGCGACGGGTATACAGCGCGGCGGTGTGCTTTGGAGTAGTCTAGGCGCAAGCCTTAATTCTTATAAGGTTAACCGAGACGTTTTTCAGACGCAGCGGCCGCTGTTCACGTAGCATGTGAAAGTATTGCTGAAGACCGCGCTGTAATGGATGTTCGAAGAGCAGGGTGAGGCCGAGTGTCTGGTACCGCTGTGTCGGAACACTCTACGTTAAAAATACAGCTTAGTCATACTATACGGTAATCAAAATATCATGGAAACACACCAGACGCAAATTTCAACGACAGGGCACATGATCTGCATAGTGGTCTGTGCAGCACGGGTTGAATTTAAAGCGATAGAATTTCATTCTACCGCCACTTGATGATGGAAAACCAGCGCCCTTGGGCCTTACTTTTACCGCCCATCGACCATATACTGTCACTCTGACGTTACCGGTCGTCCTCAAAGCGCACGGTAACGGTTTAGGTGCGTCGATCCTCTACCGCCAAGCGTTCATATCCTCCTAGACCCCTTACTACCTCCCCCCCCCCAAGCATGCCATATCTCAGCATATCCGGGAAATTGAATAACCCCTATACAGACTTGGGAACTGAGCCGACCACCCACAGTATACGCGCGGGCCAGGAAAGCGTCTGGGGACACTGGACTATATATTTACTCTCGTCAATTTATTATATCATAACTCTAAAGTCGAGTAGATTACGTAGATAATTAATTATTTATTATCCTCCGGCTATATTTAAGACGCCGTATAATATAAAAGTAGTTTTATATAATTAAATAGTACGTAATTTACTCTTATTAGTGAATCGAAGGTAAGTTTATAAATTAGGAGTAGAAGGCTAATTTATAGTAACAAGGCATTTACTAGGGGAAGTGTACAATCCGTCCTAACTCAATAGACGTCGCGAATGTGTCGAAGCGCTTGATTCCTATCCCCAATCATGGTGTGACTATTCTCTAATAGATTTGGATTCTTGTTATAATTCGTGGTAGGCAATCACGTGGCAACCTTTCCAGGTACTAGAGTAAACGATCGACTGTTGTCCAGCCAGCACAATTGTCGCTAAAATAGCGGGCTTTTCCGCGACAACAAACGCAGCTAAAACACTAAATTCTCCGCTGCTCAAGAGGCTTCAAGAGCTGATTGAATCACAAGGAGGCATCTTCACTACTTACCAATCCCCTACACACTTCCATCGTCCACATGGACCCAGTCTTCCGCTTCCCCGCCTCCCCAGGCACCCCTCTCTTCCCCGTTTCCCCCGAACGCGCAAACCGACAACAACTCCCCCAATCGCCCTCCCTCCCCTCCCTCCAAAACAACCCCTTCCTCACCCACTCCCGTGGCAACTCCGATGTCCAAGGCAAAGTCGCCCAATTCAACAACCTAAGCCGCGAAGCCGCCCAGCGCCGAAAAGACAACGAAGCGGCCCTCAACCGCGCAGTCTTGGGCCGCGAAGAAGCGGAGAGCGAGACTCGAAGAGTGAGAGAGGAGAATAGAATTCTGCGCAAGGATGTTGAAGAGGGACGGGCGAGGGAGAGAAGGGTGGGCGAGAGGTTGGAGGGGGTTATGGAGCAGTTGGGAAGGGTAAATGAGACGAGTGTGCATGAGAAGGGGATTTTTGAGAAGGAGGTGAGGAGGGCGAGGAAGGAGGCGTTCAAGAGTAGTAGTGCGCTGGTAGGGTTGCAGGAGGAGTTGAAGGGGGCGAGGAATAGATATACGCTCATGAGGGAGGAGGTGGATGTGCAGAGGAGGAAGGTTGGGGATGAGGAGCAGAAAGTTGGGGCTGTACTGGGTCAGTTGGGGGGGTTGCAAGAGGAGCTGGAGACGTTGAGGCTGCAACATCAGGTTGTCGGAGCGGAGAGGGATGCCCTGAAGATCAATCTTCAAGATGAGGAAGTCGCGGAAATCGCAGCGCTAGGAGCAGTTGCTTTGCCTGCATCGCCAGAAGGTGACGAATTTGCTTCGCCTAAGAAAAGAAGGCATAGGGAAAGCCTGAAGGAGAATGTGGACCCAGAGGCACCAGAAGTCGAAGACCAGTTGTCCATGCTGAAAGAGCGATTGCGAACGGAGAAGCGCATGAGGCTCCGAGCAGACGACCAAGTCCACTTCATGAAGATGGAATGTCAATTCCAGTGCTGCTCGTGCCGAGTAGCTGAGCGACAAGGCGTGGAGTACGTCCACGACAATACTATGGCACAGCAGATGTCACAGATGGCAGCCAACATCGCCAAAGAATACGAAGCACCAGCAATGGAAATTGATCCAGAGCCAACCCAATTACAATACCAGCGGTCTTCCACACCACCAGCACGACCATCACCATCACGCCAAACCACCGAACAACTCCTTACCTTCTCCCCCACAACAGGAACATTCTATAAAGCGCCCTCACCACTCCGGCCCTCATCCCCAGAACAGCCTTCCGCACCTCTCCAGCAGGCAACGCCCGTGTTCGAACAAACCCTCGAAACGACAGAGGAAACACTACCCATTCCATCCATATCACAGGTCACAAACGTCCCAACCTCTCCCATAATGCAAGCAACACCCTCCTTCACCTTCCCCCTAACCCCTCGTCCCCTCCCCATCCTACCACCTCGGACAATCAGCCACACCACAACGATCCCGCTGAAATCAGATGATTTCTTCAGCCCCGCGCCTACTACGCCTGGGGGTATGAGTCGGGAAGAGGCGCTGGAGCAGATTAGGCAGCGGAGGGGACGGGCGAGGAGTATAGCTGCTGGAAATGGGACGCCGAGGAAGCCGATGGTGGAGGTGGGGTTGAGGAGGGATATCAGTGCGCCAGGGAAGTATTGAGTGGAAAACAGGAAGTGTGCAGAAGAATGAGAAGCTTGCTAAAATAATTGGGGTCGTGTGGAGATGACCGAATGGGAGATTGTATTGTATGCATTGATACACAGGTATAGTCGTGCTTTGAGCGGTAAAATGCTCTTCGATTCGATATTTGTCAATACTTTCAACCATCATCTTGCCACGCGTTGAAACCTCGTTGATCACACACACACTCAATGTCTTGGATGTCAAATCTCAAACGTAGAAGTCTACCTCTATCGTCTCCTAATTCTAAAGCTTCGTCTCCTCATCATCTACCGAAAAAATATCATCCACACCCAGCGCCTTCCACCTCCCCACCCCCTTATCAGCCTCATCTCGCACCTTCCAATACCGCCCATTAGTCTTCCAATACTCCTCCCCAGTCACCTCATCTTTGGCTTTCGAGAACCAATTCGGTTGGAATTCCTCCCCATTAGCTTCTCGTTCCCGCCGCTTGGCCCGCTGCTTCTCTTCCACGCGATTCTTTTCTGTGGCAGCAAGATCGTACTCGCCATCTTCCATTGCGCGCTGGTCAGGACGCAACCGGGTATCGGTGGGCGGGAGATAAGGTCGTAGGTTGGGCGGGAGAGATTGGAACGTCACGACGAAGGGGGTGAGGTTGAAGGGGATGTTGGGTGGGCGGGGGTGCGCTTCCCAGACGAGGAATGCTTGGGAAGAGCCGGGTTCATGGGCTTTGGCACCGCCGGGTGCGAGGACGCTGTCCTCGAATCCTGGGGTTAGGCGGGCGTAGATCTTGTCATTCCAGCGGCCTCCAATACTCCATCTCGTTTTGCCGTCTTTGCCTACGACTTTCCCATTTACTTGGTACGCAGAGCTTGCTTTCCAGCCTCGCGGTTTAAAGTCGAGCGTACACACTTCGCCTGTGGTATGGTTTTTTATTTCCATTGGCCCATAGTTGTCTACCGTGGGAGAGCCGGTGATGATGCCGATGACAGATGATGTTACTTTCTTCCAGGTGTACAGCTCCTCGCCTCCTGACGAGGGGCGAAGCTTGAGAAACCAGGTACCGAGCGGATTGATGTCGAAGGATTTTCCGTAGAATTTGGACTTGACAGCTGATTCGCCATAGTAGTCCCATTTGGGTGCTTCAGCCCAGGCTGCGCCGATGGGTGGATGGTGGCTAACCTGCTCGATGAAGAAGCGATAGCCTTTGTCTGGCCGGACATACTCGTATGTCTCACCTAGTAAAGGGTTGAATGGTTTAGCGACACGGCCGATCGTTGAAGCGTATTCACTTGCTGCGAATGCCGCGACGTAAACCAATCGTTCGGTGGAGTCCATTCGATCGGCTGCTGTGTCTAAAACGTCAGTGTACTCCATGTCTTCTGTGACACGTTGCAGTAGGGATGTAGGCTCGTTGAATGAGACTGGTAGGGTCATCTTGGTCATGTCCTTTCCAATCATGGATTTGAGGATGCCCTGAATAACGATCAGTGAATTTAATGCGGTAGAATCTTGGGGTGGCCTACCCAAAGCGATATCTTCGGTCTGTTGTCTGCATCCATCTTAAACCGTTTTCGAATGGGATCCTCGTAGCCTCTAAATGACGGTTGTATCTCTGACTTCTTTTGCTCTCGCATGTCCTGTATAGGCATTTGGTTTCCGACCTCCTTTGCTGAAGGTATTGAACTAGCTACATTGGCCGGCATCTCGTCCACAACCTCCACCTCTCCAGCATCCACAGCATCGAAGAACTCCTCATCTTCATCAGAGTCAGAATCAGTTAATTCTGTCATGTCCGCGATGACAGTAGATTTCCGTCTCTCGGGATCTCGAATACCGATCGACTTTCTCCGGGGAGGTCCAGTGCTTTGTTTGCCCAATTGTACTTTGTCCAAGTCTTGAGAGGTTTGCCCCTCATCTATTGACATGCCTCTGCCGGGAGAATGCGTAATACCTTCAAGAGCCTCCCTAAGCGCTCTTTTAGTGCGTTTGCGTTTCTCTTCGGATTCGCCAATACGGCCCTCGAGCTCTTCTTGCTCTTTCGCAACCTTGGCCATACTGTCCTCCCACAGCCGCCGTACATCTGCTTCCCGATCAAGCCTGTACTGCCAATAGGCATCACGATCCTGTGAGATCTTGAGTAAATCGCAAACCAAACCCTGGAGACTGGCAACAGCAGATTCATATGTTGACAATGCTTGCACTACTGTAGGGTCAGAGATCGGCACCGCCTGCTCTTTCGAGCTTTCTGCCCGTAATGCTGCGGACACTTGAGCAAGCAGATTCAGCTGCAAGCTGGCAGAATGGGCTGTGACGTTGAAAGCATCTTTGCTCGCAGGTTGCATTTCATGGTCACTTGCATCATCTCCGTACTCTTCATCATCATCCAGATCAGCAGCAATCGCGCTTGTATGTGCGCCTCTCATGGATCGCGCTATATCGTTATCAGTAATGCTGGGTTCGACCGAGTCATACTGTGAACCCTCGTCATCGGGTCCAATTGTCGAGCCGCCAAAGCTCGCGTCATTAAATGAGACTCGTGAGGAAGAAGCAGTAAGTGGTACTCCCAATGCAGTCGCAGGTGACAGGCCTTTACCGCTAAGCTTCGAAGGGTTTGATGTTTCAAGCTCCTTTGATCCAGTTGCAAGCTGGGGCAGATTACCGGCTTTTGCTTGACGGAGCAACTCTTCTTTTCTTTGCTTCAGTCTTCCTGCCTCTTTCGCTTCATCTTTGGTCCATTGAATAGCATTGTTGAGGGCCCAGAACCACCTCTTAGCCTCCACTATATGATTCGCTTTGAGATGATACTTGACTGAGGACTTCCCCTGAATCTCGAATCTCGTCTTGTCTTGGGGATCCATGTAAAGCTTTGCGATTCGCATGTTGATCGCACCCCGGCATGCTGAGCCAGCATCATCTGAAAAGCCTCAGTCAAGCCCAATCTAGTCTAAATTGACATCGTACCTTGATGCTTGTAGTAGCTCATCACTCCGTCCTCCAGGACGAACCATCTCAACTTGTAGCCGCTTGTATAGTTGGTCCACTTCTTAAGGTAGCCCTTCATCTCTCTACTATCCTTCCCACCCGGCGCATTGTCTGTCGCTTGCAATGGACCACCACTGCCTAGCACGGCCTTCTCTTGAATGCCTCTCTGCGCTTCGGCTGCAGCGGGTGATTTCTTGAGGATGGCTCTCGTCCTATCGTCCTTTGTGACATCTTGGGGAAGCTTGCCCCTACGGTCTCGACGAAATGGGTCCGCTCCATGCATCAATAGAACTTGGATCAGCTGGCTATCCTTCTTGCGCGCGGCCTCGTGTAGTAGGGTCCCTCCGCTTTGTACAGTGCTTGGATCGGTTGCGAGTTCCCCACTATTCACATCCAGTACGAGCTCCACCCGCGGGTCTTCGAGCAAGTTTTCGAGCTTCTCATAGCTTTGCTTGCTGACGAGCTGCTGAATCTCCTTAACTTTGGTATCCACAAACAAGGATCGAGACAGCTGTAATTGCTGGTAGATATCCGGTGTCTTGGCCATGTCCAACGCGGATTGCCCCTGGTAATTGAGCAGCGAGTCGTTGATGTCCTGCTGCGCTAGCAGCAATTGGACAGTGGTGGGCCGGCCAAGCTGCGAAGCAAGGTGGAGAGGAGTGTTTCCATCCCGATCGCGGGCGTTGATGTCAATGCTGGCTCCCGGTGTACTCTGTACGACAGACAGTATTTGCTCTACCACTGGAGGATCTGCACATTGTATCGCTAGATGTAGTATTGTCGTCCCTTCCAGTGTACCTGAGGACGCCCCACCGACTGCATCTTTCTCGGTATCCTCGCTGATTGTAGGCATAGTAGACGTATCAGTGACAGCCTTCGCTATTGCTACGCTATCCCCACTTCGTAGAATCTCAAACAGCTTGAACATCCGCACGGATTGCTGTATGGTAGGCCCAGCATCTTGCGGTCTTGCTGCAGCTGCAGCATCTCGGTTCAGCGCTGCGCTGCTTGGGCTTGTCATGTCTTGCGCGAGTCCCGTACTCGATGTCTTAGCTTTATGCCGAGACGATCGTAGGCCTCCAAAGGAGTGGTATGAGGAAGCTGGATTGGGCGAGGGCGGTTCTGAACCAGCGTCTGAGCCTGCGACACTGGACTCATTGCCGTCGGTGTCCACAGCGAGACTCTTTGACTTGTCTCGATGGAGTAGCGACTTGGCTATGGTGGACTTGGAGCGCTTGTGCCTAGAGTTGGAGATATGTTAGCTGTTTGGTTCTTGGAAGGGTGGGGGTTGGTTCAAGACAGGCCATTGTGGCCTCCTGCGGGGGAGCTACGTTAGCAGGGAAAGCTCACCCCTCTGCTCCTTTGTCAGACATTCTCAGTGTCGAGCAATTGACGCTCCTCTACCTTGGTGGTGTGACAGAAATCTCGAATAAGTGAGCTTTAGGGGACGGGCTGGGCGGGACCGTTCCTGGAAAAATGCATTTTCGGCCGAGAGGTCAAAGACCACAAAGGCATGACAACTTTCATGTTACATCTGCTAGTCATATCTATAAAGTGGGCTTGAAAAATTCAAGATGTGTGATACCATTACTGATGTCCTGACAATTGCTCACTCTATTGTAGAATGGATGTCAAAATTTATGACCTTGTAAGTTGCTACTTGAGTCCATTGGAGCATATATTGGGCGTCAAGCCTATCATAGATACATCATTGACCCTACAGCAACTCAGGACAAGTATTCAAGAAGCAGTTCTTTGTACGGCTGTTTGCCCAACTTGGCGCTCCGTAGCCCTCGCGACTGCCACTCTGGACCAGCAACTATGACCTCGCCATATCATTCGTCTGAGCCAATGGATGCTGCCCAAATTGACTTCCCTGACCCATCGACACCCCCTTACTCTGCATATGCCTCGCGTACTCCATTGTTCTTTCGAAATCTCCCCACTCATCATCTCATACAACTTCTGGGCATCGAAAGCAGCCTGTGAGGTACTTAGCAGCTGTATGAGGTCGAAAACCTGCTACAGCGTCTTCAATCAACAGGACCTTTCCGTCGAAGAACGTGTTCTTCGGCGAGATGACATCTGTGACAGCTTGGATGAAAGGCTCTTTTGTATCGCACACAATATCCGCGGATTGCGGTGGTAGAACCTCTCTCGCGTACTCTCGCTGCTTCATAAGAATCTCCTTCCTCATCTTGCCGATTGGCAGTGTAGTACGGTGATGCTTCCCGTCGGCGTCTGTCATGAGCTCCTGGTACTCAGTCGAATCTTGCGGATAATTGCAGTACCAGACCCACTTAATTAAGCGATTTTCCTGGCTCAAGTGAGCCATTTTCGACGGGAATCACATACAAGAGTATCTGAATACCTGCTGAATGGTAGAAGGCGAACGTCTCGATGAAGGCTTTCTGGGCGGCAGCCGTGGCCTCTGACTCCAGTACCGTCTCTCTCCAGGCGACATACCCTACATATTTCCTTTCAACCTCTGGTAGCAAAATCTTGCGTAAGGTCGAACTTGGTCCGTCCGCACCAATGACAAGGTCTGCTGTAGTAGTATCCTGGCAGCCTCCTTTGGTTTCGTACTCGATTTCGACCTTCTCGTCGAGATCTTTGATATCATTGACCAAACGACCATATTCGTACGTACCCTGTCCTTCCCCTTCAACAGCCTCTGGGACTTGGCAGTAATCACTCTTGACCCCGTCAACATTGGCCCTGAAAAGATAGTAGAGCAAATCCCAACTCGTCATCTTCTGAACAGTCTCTTCTTCATGGATCTGATTGCTCTGCAGATCCAGATACTGCCGTAGCTTACTCGTAACAGCGATTGACCGCTTGGTAGCGTCGAATTTGCCAAATAAAGCTTGAGTATCTCCGCCAGCCATTACGCCGGTACCCTGGTTGTGCAGGAGCGGCGTGGGGTTTCGTTCAAAGATGCGAACAGTGTGTCCAAGGCGTTTGAGCACAAGTGCCGCGAAAGACCTCCTAAAGACCCTCCAACCTATGGAACCTGGTTCAGCGGATTGCTGAGATAGGCTTGCAATTTGGAGTGCTGTATGGGAAGGCGCCCAATGCGGATGTGCCAATCCTCGGAAAATGTACCTTGTCCATAGACAACATGGTGTAGATCCCATTTCAACATATTGACACAGACGCATATAACAAACCAAAGCATTGTATCGGACTGAAATGTGGTTTCTCACCACAACGACTTCCGACGGCTTAGGTATAGTATCGGAAAAGGTTCGTCAAGATTACGCATACACGTACTAGGGGTAAGAAATGTACGCTCGAAAAGTGAAATATGCGTAGAGCACACTAATATTGATGTTCGAGTATGCAGCTTCACCACTTGGTATGTTATACAGCAATCAGTGAGCAAGTCTTGCACGTTGCTTTGATACGAGGATGACGTGTTTGCCGAGGGGTACCTTCTCCGCAGGTACTTTCCCAATACTATGAGCACATGATAGTCCATACTACAAGTCTGGGAGAAATGTCATCAAATACAATGCACAGAGATCCAGGTAGTCTCCCTGTCTCACAGGAACGTAGCGATATATTGTCAAGCGAATCAGTGAAATGTAATAAAGGGTCCCAAAGCTCATACAGCAAGATATTCGACATCAACAAGCAAAGATCTGTTGGCCAATAAATCTGCCTTTCTTCTTCTTCTTCTCCTTCTCCTTCTCCTGCTCTTTTTTCTTTTTTCTTTTTTCTTTTTTCTCTTCTTATTATTCCTCCACCTTCCGCTCATCATCAAGACCTCAGGTACAAACCCTCCACTTTAGCAGCCAGAGCCTCAGAAAGCTCTATAAGCTGGTGACTTACGTCACAGTCCATGTGTTTCTTGATGAATCCAGGTGCTAATGCCTGGTCCATCAGGTCAAGATGAACAATGTCTTTGATGGTCCTCAGGATGCGCGATAATGACCACCGATGATAAGGAAGCTGATTTATCTGGGGGTCATCAAGCTTTGGAAATTCTCGAGATAAGTTTCCCAGGTTGATTGCTTCACAGTCGTCGCAATTGGGGTCTTGTTTCCCCGTTCGAATTAGGCAATGACTCCTCTGAAACTTCAAGGCATGCATCTTAGTCCAGCAAAGTTCAAGGACCTGAGAGACATTAGAAAGCCTCGCGCTTGCTATAGACTCTGCAAGGACCTTAGCTTCGATCTCGTAGTTACAAGACCGACTCACCAATCACCGAGGCAGGTACTCCGACGCTGAATGTAGGGTCAATGGCAATGAGCTCTCCACCTTCACTGAGTCCTGCATTCAGTATCAAGCGTCGAGTGATGACAATGTGGACTTTTGCATTCTCAAAGGCAGAAGCAATGAAAAGCCACCTTTCAAAGCCTTCGATCTGAACCAAAGCAAGGTGGTCTCCCGACCAGAGGTCAGGCCAAGGACCAAGACTTCATCTGAGATCGTATTTATCGCACAGTATCGCGATGTCGTCCAGCTGTTGAAATGTCACCTTCCGTGGAACCAGATGGCTTTGCAAGTGGATGGCATTCATGATAATCTCCATAGTCTGAAAATCGTCGTCTTCGAGTGCAATGACCTGAATGCCGTCTTCGACCGTAGTGGTCGTGCTGTCTGACTCCTTGAATTTCGAATTGGGCCCTAGCATTGCCCGAAATACCGCAGAGCTTAGGCAAAGCGTGTGCCGACTGACTAGGAGCCCGGCAGCGCTGAAGTCTCCATTCATAGGGAGATTCATGAGAAGGTCACCATCTGGATCTATCTTTGTCGTAGTAGAGATGCTCTGCCGCTTTTCACTCCCTCTGGAGGCTACCCCTTTGGCTTTGCGCTTCATGACCTTGTTATCCTGCCGAGTATTTCCCTTGTGATCGAAGGCTCATGATTAATTGATGCAATGAAAAGAAGTGGATTTGTAAAATGATCTGGACGCGTCTACAGCGCGTTCTTTGCAATGTTGATCAACATTCGGCTGGGGATATTTCGCGCTTGCAAAATTGTTTTGGCAATGTCCATCCTTGTAACAACATTCGACTTATATATTTCATTATAATATTTTGGATTCGCTATACTAAAGTTTACAAAATGTATTTGTATTATTCTTTAGTACGGGTAGTTTTCGTTAACTTAGGAGTTTACGAGATTCTGTTAGTATATTATACAGGATTTCTTCTACCTACTATAACTCGATTGTACTTCATGTAATTCTTGAATTTTTTTCGCCGTTATAATCGCGGTACTACCTCTATTTGTAACCTATACATATTATCTGGCTAGAATTTATTGCTCAGTGGTCGTTGCAGACTCGAGATATTCACTGTGCCCAGCAAGGTCTTATGAGAAAGATTTCGTGCCCGCGCGAAGACTTTTGGTCGATCAGCCAGCTTGTCACTATAGAAAGTCGATGGATGCGGCATTGCCCGGGCTGCATTACAGGCACGAAAAGTTAAGTGTGGTAGGTTCTACCCGCTTTATTATCTTCAACGAGCCCTAAGCTTCCGTCCAGATGAAGCAAAACCAACATGCTAGAGGTGCCAAAAGGCCAACTTGTCTTGCGAAGGTTACAAATGACATATCTTCGTCGCAGACAAGTCCTTTCGCTCGAAGCTACATTCAACGGAGAGAGCAAAGGGCTCAGCAAGCCACCAAAGTGAGCTTGCTATGTCAACTTCTAGCAGCACGGTTACGAGCCAGAACGTCGTCCTGTACCAAATTGCCACCGCGAGGTCATCACTCCACAAGAGCCAGACATGAGCTCGTTTAGAGCTACTATCAGTCAGAAATATCTCATGGAGCATTTTCTAGCCCACGCGGACCAAGATAATGATTCATTATACAATACTCTAAGCAACCTCTCCATGAGCACCCGAGATTCGATCGGCGCATTGACCAGCTCTTTCTTCGGGCGAATACATGGTCAAGCTGATATGCGCCAAAAAGGTGCTGTACATTATAGCCAAGCACTACTTATCTTGTGAAAGATTTGAGCAATCAGGAGACTGTGTGGTCTGTGTCTGTCTTGTATGCAACATTTATCCTCACTTACTACGAGGTAAGTAGTCTTCTCACGTCGACTATGTGGTATTCCTCTATCGAACGAGTTCTTCAACGGGATCGTCCCTTTCTCATGGACCGGACGCGTCCTGAATGACTGCAACCTTGCATCAAGCACACTAGAACCCAATGGCGAAGTGAATCGGATTCGGCATACCAGCGGTATTGATCGTTTGTTTGAGGCTCGTGGACCATGGCGCCATCAGTCGGAAGTCGAGCGAATTTTGTTCGAAACTGCTAGGCCGATGATTGTAAGCCTCTCCCAGCTTGCGTTCCATATTGGGAACGCTGATTGACGTGCTTGGATATTGGGGGAAAGCCGTCATCGAGCGCCGACGGACGTTCCTCGAACAGCCGATTTGGACAAAGATTCCTTGGTCTCCCAGTCCATCTCGAAAACCGCATTGGAATACCTCCACGACATCATGTGTTTTGTTCCTCGATTGCTTGAAGATGCAAAGAACCTTGAGCTTATAGCTTCGCCATCTACCGCATCGACCACTGATGCCATCGACTCTTCAAAGGCTCGCCTCAACTTCAGCACTCAATACCAAGACAGAAGAGCTTCTTGGCACGTTAAAAGATTGCAAACAAATGTGGGGAAAGAGATTTCCAGATGCGTATAGGGTCATCAATAGCCCATTGGCCCCTTTAGACGATTTTCCAACCCACCTCTTCGGTCTCCTCTACGATTTCTCGGATCTCATACGCGCTAAAGGATACGCGTTCTACCAGTCGTCTCCTTCTGTCACTGAGTATCCACTCTGCATCAGCCTCAACATTGTCCATTGCAAAAACATCCTTCGACATCAACTATCCCTCCGAATGCTGGCTCTAAAAGCCATATGAAAAGTCCACAGCCGACGACGAGCCCGTCATTGAGAGACGCCGTCAAGCTGCTTTTGAAGTCTGCTGCTTGGTGCCATACCATCTTAGATCCGATCTACAGGGATGCAGGGGCGCATACCAGATCATCTTTCCCCTGAAACTGCACGTTGGCGGTCTCTCCACCGAAAATTGAGGAACGAAATTGGATCATGCATTGTCTTGAGAGGATTAGAGACAAGCGGTCACTGAAACCTACATGGGCTGAACGGACGAGACGGAAGATCTGACTAGGGATGCGTTCGCTTGCGATCTCAAGTATAATGTCGAAAAAGAGACAGAGAGGCAAGAGACAAAATGTGGGAAGCATTACGTTTACCTCGGAGGGGAAACGAATTGACCGTCTAGATGGTCAAGGCACTGGGTATCAGAAGAGTGAGGGCAAAGCACTGGGCCCCGAGGTGAATGAGTCCAGCAATGCTTCCGCTAACAATTAGTCTTCCAGTGCAATTTTATGATGTCAATCAAATATGCATGATCACAGTGACATGCTGAGAATTTTGGCACGAACGAAGTTCGTAGCGAGTAGGGGTTTCAATATTTCGCCACTTGTCTTGGATTACCTTCTCGACGAATTTGATACAATCAGATCTGTGGATCGCAGAATTGGGTGATGCATTGTGTTTAGAGTAATTGTGCAGCTAGATAAGCCCCTCGAGGTTTCAAACAAGCGAGCTCGAGCATCCTACAGGTATCCAGATCCCAGTTGCTTCAAGGATGATGCATGATGATACTATCTTCTGTCAGCAAAACTCGCACTCACCATGTGCCCAGGAAAAAATATAAACTTACATGTTCGAACATTACGATCGATATCTCGAGACGCACCCACGAAAACGCCTTTGATTCATAGTCCAATGTCCCTCGCGGTCGTGCCATGATACACTAAGCATTCAACTCCAAGCCATGCACAGCCAGTGCCAACGCCGCTGCTTTGTTTGTCAAACGCAGACCAACAGCACAAGGCTGATGCTCGCCAAATTTGCGTAACAGCGCACCACAGACGTCTGGAATGGCTGCAGGAGCTTTGGCCATGTAACTGACTGATTTCCGGCAGGATTCCATGTTGTTTCGAGGATCTTGCAGATCGGGAAATTTCTGGTACAGGCAGCCCAGATTGATGGCATCGCACTTGGTCCCGTTGGTGCCTCCAACCGTGCAAACGCGTGTCGTATTACTGACTCTGAGTTTACAAAGCTCTTGCCAGTACAAATCGACAATGAGGAATAGTGCGGCTTCTCTAGCTTTCGCGATCTCATCTGCAAACGTCTAAGCCAACGTATGTCATTGATAGTGTAAATCACTTACTCATGATCGGTGTTGATGTCTGCTCCCCAATGTCGTGGCATTTACCAATGACATGCTTGCCTGTTACTGAGAGCTCCGAGTGCAAGATGAGATGCCTTGTCATGTCCTTGAAGAGGCCCCCGTATTGGAATACTTTAGACATGAACAACCAGCCTTCGAATCCTTCGGCTGCGTAGGAATCAAGATAGGGTTTTGCCCAGATATCGATCCATGGTCCGAGGCATCGCTTGAGATCGTACTTATCGCACAGAATAGCAATTTGGTAAAGATGCTGAAAGAAGACCTCCTTAGGAACCAAATCACTCTGAAGATGGATGATGCGTGCGACGGTGACCATAGCTTGGAATTTGTCATCCGGGAACGAGATAGTCTGGATGCCATTGTCATCGACCGTTTTTTCGGTGGATTCGCGAAATTTGGAGTTTTTGCCTAGCATTGCACGGAAGACTGGAGAGCTGAGAGAAAGTGCCTTTCGAGATACGACAACAGATCCGCCGTCTAACTCCATCTTGAGGTCGCCATCCTCATCAATGGTGAAGGCTATGTTTACAGGAGTGTTACGGGTGTCTTCGTGACCTTCGACATCGCTGTCGCTATCACTCTCATCTTCGTGTTTACGCTTCGACATGGCGTGGCTTTTAGGGGTTGGAAAAGTTGTGATGACCTGGACGACGCAAAGGTCTGTACAGATTTTTGAGTATCAGTCTGAGGTCATTAGATTTATCGTTCAGTCATAGTGGTGATGTAAATGAGATATAGGGAAGAAGATCTTGTCGCGAAGAAATGGACGTGAAGTGAACGTGAACGGCTGAGTGTCCATATTGATTACAAAATTAGTAAATCAACTCCTGAATAAAAACATCGATGTAGCTCATAGGGAATACATATTAGGAAGTCTTGCATATCATGAAGCGTACCGTGTCCCTGGTATCTTCTCCCTTGTTGTACACCTCTCACAGGACCGGCCCGTGCTGCTCTCAACGAGCGCTCCTCCAATGCCTCCATACCTCCACCCCCAACGCTGCCATTCCGCTCCCCATCACCGCAACAGGTCCCCCTCCCGCAGCGCCAGTCCCAGCAGCGTCACAGTATGGAGAAAGAGTCGACCGACGGCGGCGGCAAGCTGAGCTTCTCAAGCGCGGCCAAGACTTGCGAGCAACAGCCATGAAGCCTGGTACAGCAATGAAGAAGCGATTCTGGAAAGATGTAAGCGTACAGACGGATGATGGTACGCTTCCTCCCTACCAATCGCCTCCAAAACATTAGCTCTAATACCCCCACACCACCAAAGCTAACGCCCCTCTCACTCTCAGAAAATAACCACACAATCCACCTCGACACCCGCGCCGTCCGCAACCCCACCCTCAAAACCCCCCTCCTCATCCCCCCCTCAAAACCACACCTAGCAACCGCCCTAGCGCTAGAATGGGACCTCCTAGTCTCCGCCCAACAAGCCACTCGCTCCCACCTCATTCCCCTAACCTCCATCTCCTCCCGCGCTCACGCCCTCTCTGTCGAAGATGCCGGAGATCAGCACGCTGCGTCTTCTGGGCAGGGAATACGCTACGACATCGTCAACACGCTACTGCGGTATCTGGACACTGATACGCTACTGTGCTGGGCGCCGCCACCACCCACCAATGCGCAGCCGGGGGAGAGCTTGAGGGATTTACAAGTCAGGATCGCGAGGCCGATATTGGCGTTTCTTACGCAGAGGGTGTGGCCGGGTGTGGAGCTGAAGCCTACGCTTGATGATGGGAGTATATTACCGACGAGCCAGAGTCCGGCTACGAGGGCTGTGATCAAGGGGTGGATGGCTGGGCTGCCGGCGTGGGAATTGGTGGGACTGGAGAGGGCGGTGTTGGCGGGGAAGAGTCTGTGTGTGGCTGCGAGGTTGGTCTGTGAGTGGAGTGAGTATTTGAAGCTGGATCTGGGTCCGAGTGCAGTGGAGGGAGGAGAGGATGGGAAGGCTAGGAGAAGGGAGAGGGTTGGCATTGAACAGGCGGCTGAGGCTTGTAGTCTCGAAGTAAGGTGGCAGACTGGACGATGGGGAGAGGTGGAGGATAGTCATGATGTGGACAAGGAGGATTTGAGGAGGCAGTTTGGGAGTGTGGTATTGGTTGTTAGTGGGACTGGGCATGGTGCGAGATGAGGAAGAGCCATTTGTAATAGGATGGAGACTCATTTGCCAGGCGTGTAGCGGCATCGATATGAGCTGTTGCATATAGACTAGAGGCAGGTATAGGTGATCGAAATCAAAAGGTTTGCGCCTCATAAGGGAGCGTAACATGAGGAAGTACCCCAGACTTGTGCCATTCTCCATCGCAGTTGCAAGTCCGTGTTTACACCAAATGGAGGAATCAGATACGCGGGTTTGGTCTTTTACTTACGCCAAATGCTTATGGAGAGAGGTTTTCATATGATGTTTGCGTGATGAGTGGACGATACTTGTAGATCTAGACCTCGACGTGTGTTTGGGGTTGAGTCTACGTCAATTGAAATGGCAAGGTCTGCGCTCAAGATGGGTATATTCCTTGTCAAAACATGGGCCGGGGATAATATAACAACAACGATTTCGAAATCCCTCGCAGTGATGCTGTAATAAGAATATAATTGCCTGACGTTCTCGTTGCATTATTTCAAGCTATTCATCATTATTCCAACATCATCAGACTGCCCCAACCCACCCTACAATTCCTTCGTAGGCGCGTTTCCCTCAGCAGCGCCACTGCCATACGTCCTAACATGCTCCTTGCCGGCACCCTTGTCTGCCTCAAAAGCCTGGACCTCAGGGCTATCCATATGCTTCATAACCTGATCCGCCTGCCATTTCTTGAAGCTGAATCCCAGACCCTCATGCGAATAGTCCTTATCGTTGGCCTGATCTTTATGGTACTTGACTTGGATGAAGTCACTATCGATGGTAGCGGGGTCGAGTGAAAGCGAGACGAGAGCATTGATGGTGGCGGTTTTGGGAATGACTTTGAAGGTCCATGACTAGAGCGTACTCTATCAGCATGATGCACGCATGTCGAAGCCTGAAAAGATCGCGACCTACCTGCTCATTCCTGAACTGAATCAACCCCGGCTCATTCTTCACAACCTGGATCCCATGACATTTGCTATCCTTGAACAGCTTGGGCAATGCAAACCACTGCCCAGCCATCTTGTACCGATCATTGGCATACACAAACTGATCATCATATACACAATCACTCGTATACCTCTTCACCCTCTCAACGGTGGGCCGGCAGCTGTACAACTCGATGATGTCGTCAACGAGTTCTTGACGCGTTTTGGAGAGGGGGAGCGATTTGGAGGGATCCGGCTTGTAGTCTTCGGTTGGGTGGGTTTGGCGGGGTTCGTAGTTTTCGCCAGGGGCGGAGGCAGGGATGGAGGCATTGTCGATGGAGGGGTTGGCGGACATGGTGAAAGGTGTGCTTGTGAATTGACGAAAGGTTTGGTGGTGTGCGTTGAGGCGGGGAAGTAAGGATTTTGTACTTGGGAAGAAGAGGCCTTGATGGATGCGGATGCAGGAGGGGAGCATGGAATCTATTGAGGGAAGTTCTTTGAGGTACGGTGATGTTATGTATGTTTTCTTGACGTGTAAATGGAAAGAGTGACGCTGCAGTCGCGAGTACGAGTAATCATCAACGTGGCTTATGCTTTGTGAAAGTAATGACGAAGGTAAACACTGACGTATGACATCTGGATCTACAAACTCCGTCCCCAGATCTGAGATCTCTGACCCTACCCAGATCCCGGTCTTGATGTATAGTACTCTCTAGCATATCATTGGCAGTAGGTGCACTCAGGGACGAATTTGGTGCTGCCTCCGTATTCGTAGATTTTCTTTCATTGGCATCGTTGCTCCCACGTAATGAAGTGCGTTAACCAGCTTGATACACGTACCCCACAGCTCGGTTGGTGACATATGTATTAGCTCACGTCATTCGTAGTATTCGACACACGTAGCCTTGAGTCGCTATTTGTTAGCCAAGATTGAGCTCAGGTGGACTTAGGAACTTGAGTCGTCGGAGAATGTGGGTCGAATTGCCAAGGCTTTTCGAATGGGCAATTTGAACGCTCTTGAGCTCGTTGATTTTCAGAGATTATATAATGATATAAGAACCAAGTCGCTGACTGCGCCCCTATAGCGTACGGTTCCCGTCCAAAAAGGATACTTGCATTTGCTGACTCCAGAATAGTCAGGGGTAGAGCGTTGCACTTGTAATGCAAAGGCCGATAGTTCAAATCTGTCTGGGGGCATTGCCTTTTGCTCTTTTGGGTACTTTGAAGTATTGCGATAAGAAGCTTGCGTTGTGTTTCCACCATTTCTGATGTTTCGTGAACATAATTTTGTAGATGGATGGAAATGCTGGCTTGCCAAGCAATTGGCTAGCCAACCGAGATTTCTATCAGTCTAAGGTATGGATCTCATGCATTGTAAGTACATGATCCGAGAATCGTAGAACCAATGCACAAATGGTCTTGTCCTTCTATTGAGGTAATTGTTACATTGAGGATTCAGATCTGACGAGGCTTATGGTCTATGTCCTCAGAATAGCCTCGTTTGCTGATTGCTTCTCATCGACAATCTACCTTTCTTTCACTATGTCCCATGTACTACCCCCTTTTTCTACTCTCGAACAGACTAAGAAGAGACAGTCCCCAAGGCTTCTGAAACTCTACATTCTGTGCGAAAGAGCGATTTCGCACCAGAATCTCGAGTAACGCAATTGAGGCCCTAGGTTTTCTGATTGCATGCACATCGAAATAGAGTGCCCTTCTTCCAAATCCAATACAATCATCAACAAGATCTTCTCAAGGCAACTCCTGCAATCTCACCGCCCATCGCCGCCTTCTTCTTCCTGGTACGTGCCCACCCTTCCCCTCCAGACACTTCGACCAGTGGATCAAATGTCCTCTATGCTGCCGTACAAAGGTTGCATATAAAGCATGCGCCATCAGCACCGCAACAGTGCTGAGAAGCACAGGATACCGGAACTGATCCGGCCGAGCGAAGACGATCGTTGAAGCATATGAGCACAGCTCGAAGAAATTCTGGAAGGAGACTTCGAGGGAGGAGAAAGAGCCGCGGGAGTCGGATTCTACTGCCTAGGAACGGTTTGGTAAGCGGTAATTAGGATAAAAACAATCAGAACGCGTAGAATTACCTCTTGAACGATGATCTGCACACACAAATCAAAACTCCACAACCCAATCCTACTCAGCACCACCCCAGCCACTAAACCAAGCGTCGCTACAAGCCTCGACGACCCAAAAGCCCAGAAGAAGCAGAGCCCACCTATTGTGCATGCTAATTGCCAGCTAATAGACCAAAGACCTCCACGTAGTGGGCCGACCTTGTTCATAAGGAAAGGCGCCATGAATGTCGCTGAGATCTCTAGAATGACGGCTGCGGTTCGAAGGAAACCGATATTGGTTGAGGTGAAGCCAGTGGCGACTAAGTAGGTGACCATTTGGCCGGAGAAAGAGAGGACGGTTAGGTAGAGGAGGGAGAGCGCGAGGGAGGGAAGGAAGGCGGGGTGGTGGATGTATGTTGATAAGGCGGTGTAGATGGAGTGGGTGGCGAAGAACGTATTCCACCGTTGTAAAGCAGGTGTCTGGGAGGTGGCGGTGGTTGGCTCGTCGTCCTCTTCGGTCGGAGTACTGCGAGTTGACTGCAGAGCCGGGACCATCCGATAGATATCTACAATGGCGAAGTACTCGATACAAACCGAAAGAATGTTCATGACAAACATCACCTCAATGGCAACCTGCATAGCATATCCATCGATCAGAGCGATCGCGAGTGGACCAACTAGTTTGCATATTAGGTCAATCCGCCGCATCTGGGAGTTCAAGGCTTTCAGTTGGCATTGTGAGTTCTCGGATATCACAATGACCCAGTCTCGCTCGATGGCAACTAGGTTCATGATCGAGCATAACTTCTCGACACAGGCGAGTGGGATCAATACTCCTAAAGCAACGGGCATTAGAGCACCGCTGCTCACCCACATCATGACAGCTGTAGCAAAGTAGGCAACGCATGATAGAACCACTGCAACCCGTCCGCCTACTATATGCTTGTAAGTACGGTTTTCATAGTAAGCCGCGATGTTCAAAAGGTCTAGAGCATACCGATCGAAATTCTTACAACCTTTAACCGGTCCTCTCGATCAACATACCGGCCTACCATAGGCGCAAACACTATCGCAGCCGCAGCACGACAGAGCGCATAGATGGAAGGTGGAAGCAGCGTGCCTTCGAAGATATGAGCTAAGAAAAGCACAGCTGCGAATTCGAAGACTCGGGAATTCCAGGTCGACAGGAAGTGCGAAATGTAAAGTCGGTGTTTGATACTAGAAATACTCCTGGCTTCTTGAAGTGTGTCGGTGATCTGGAGCTGATTCTCTGATTCATGTGCGCTAGTTGCTCTGATATTCAGCGGTACGTCTGGCGAAAGGAATGGAACAGCTTCCTCAACAGGGGACGAATCTCCTTTGGGCGAGGGCATATTGCTAGCTTCTAGTACACTAATCGTTTCGCTGCGTAGTGCTTTGGAAGATTAAAAGATACCAGAGCGCTCAAGCAAGCCGAAACATCAAGCGGAATTCAGCTCCAGGTTCTTGTCAAAGTTAGCGGCGGTGAGCTGCTAATCGAAGGATCGAAAGCTCTATACTAGCTACCAATGCACATGCTTTATAATATTAAGATGATACTTGGACTCTGACGCTTTCAATTGTCGGTAATGTGCGCAAATCGATGATGTTGAATGCCAAGGGTGCATATATGTGCTGTTTAGTAATGTCCGGTCACTAAGATATAGTCCGGTCTATATAAGAGATACCTGCTCCGGACCAGACCGCTATCCCTAATTGAGGCCTAGAAATTTTATGGGTCCAACATTGGGCATCTAGTGTCCGGACTGTGGTCTCAGGATAGTCCCAGGATGGTGTCAGGATGGTGTCAGGATCGTCTGCGAATGGTCTGTTGGTGGCCTGTTGAAGGGTTGGCTAGGCAGTCTTTCACGCAGCAGTCTTGTCATCTCTTCTGTGACAAGATTACAAAGTTTCTACTCTACTCTACCTATTAGGCCATACTTTGGAGCTATTGAGATTTTGAAATGGTAAGAAAAGTTCGTTGAACTTGGTATATACATAATTGAACAGTTATTTGATTGGTTTTGGGAATATCTAAGTACCTCAATGTTGAGGCGCATCGACTTCTTTCATGCATTTGCGTTGAGTTTTCATTGGCATTCATTCCATTTCACACCTCTTTATTGTCCTTGTCTTTCCAACCAACGCTCATAGACCAACTTCGCTTCCTGTCTAGTCCCATACGATGCAAGTTTCCGTCCACTCTTCTATCAACATGTATGTCATCCTTGCCAGCACGCCTCAGTTGGCGGATCTCGTACTCAATTCTTGCCAAGCGCGATCAACCTCCGCTTTTACTTCTTTGTAAGTGACTATGATGACGTTTGACTCATCTCTGGTCGTAAGCTGCATCTTCTCGTCGACTCCCGCATCTAGCTTGTTTAAGCTAGCCAGCATATGCCCCATGTCCATTACTGGATTGCCCTGAGCATCAACTTGATGGAAGACATAGTCGCGAAACAATGCTATGACAGCTCGGGGTCCTTGAGGTGACCAGGATCGATCATGCTCATGCTCGGGCCTCTCGGTGAGGCAATTCAGTTTCGTCATTAGGCGCACAAGACGGGAGTTCTCAAGCTCCTTAGTAAGATTGGAATCAAGCTCATCATTGAGACGGAGCGATGCGTCGAAGGCGTCTGCGATATTCGGAGATATCCAGTCCAGGAGGTAATCAATACCTTGATTGTTCTCCTCTGTAATGTGATCAAGGAGCCACGTGATGACTGATTTGAGGCGTTCCGAACACCTCAGAAAAGGATCAGACGCTCTTACCCGGCTATTCGTATAGCCCGTGTGCTTAGCTCCAACCGCTACGAGGAATCTCCCAAAGTCGTAAAAATCTCTGCGTTGTAAATCCCCGAGACTGAGAGGTCGTTTGTCGAATAGGTCATCGATCGCACAACCATTGAGTCGGACTCGGTTCTCATCGGTCAGAATCACCTTGTTGACATCAATACATCGGGCTGCTAAGCCTGTCGAGTGAATGGCTTTAAGGGCATTGGCGACCTGTACAATGTAAATCCACGTGACGGCTTCTAGAGGATCTGTATTCTGCTGCGGAGAAGAGTTCCGAGAGGGCCGAGAGAGATTGTTGTTGGAAGGCTTGTCCGCGACGGTAGCGGACGCTGGATGATAGTCGGAAACAATGATCAAGGAGGTGTCGTGGAATTCGGTAGTAGTGAAGGCGTAATGGATAGAGACAACGTTGCTGTTTCGAATAGAAGACCACCGCGTGCGGATCGATCTGATGGCATGCTCGTTCTCGCTCGTTACCTCATGATCTTCAAACACGATTATCAGTCTCTAATCATGCTTTTAGTGTAGCAGGACCACCTACTGTGGAAGCGCTTGAGGCAGTAGGTTCTACCATCTTGAGCGGAGATAGCCTTGTAGACCGTCCTTGCGTGCCTAAGTGAGAGGGTACTTGGAGAGGTACCTTGTAAGGGTGTTAGGGTGTGGAAGAAGTCGACCTTTTGTGGCAAGGCAGAATCTAGAGAAGAACAATGAGTTCCCGTATGCAATTTACAGGGAAATCTCTATGCCTTGTAAACTTACTCGGAAAAGTTTTGAGAGATGCATCGGTCTTGGCTTGGAGCTTGCGCCGAAGATCTTCAGGGATGAATAAATCTCTTGCGGTCCTTTGATTGGACTTCGAAAACTTTTGTTGGGCTTCCACAGGCGCATAGAGGTGATGTTGAAGCTGAACTCCGATCAGTAACGGACAGTTCTGAAAAGATAGGAGGCGTACAAATTGTGAATGAGTGGGCGCGTTCGGAAAGTATGTCTGTGAGTAGCCATTTGTATCTAAAGGATAAGGATTGCCAGTCTGTGAAAGGTCGATATTACTTGAAGCACTGGGACCAGGTGTGGGAGCCCCGTAAGGGTCAAAGGCACTGGACTGGGAATGATCGGAGTTGATATCGGTCTGAGGATAATTGTAAGCATTCACAGCTATGAAATTCTATAGATGAGAATTAAAGACGAAACGAGTCGAGGCACTAAGATGAAGATCTACGAGATTGTAGTCTCAAAGTGGACAAGGTATTCCTGCCATGTGACGAGCATGTTGTCCGCATCTGTGGCAATATCGCTGAGTTCTTTGACGTCCATGCTCGCGTCGAGGACGAGGGTTTGGTGGTCTCATGGGGTCACCAAATCGGGCCGTTCCCCGTCGGGCTGGGACTGGATTGGATACACTGACCTGGAGACCAGAGCTGCTGTTGTAAGAATTGGATCCGTTACTGGGGGGTTGAGCCATGTGACGCGCATTTCTTTCCAGCGAGCTGCTGTTGAATGTTGTGGTGTCAAACATTGAATTATCCCCCACTGGAGTGTGTTGGCTAGGTGGAGGATATGGGTGATCCATAGAGGCCCACAAACCTGCCTCAGAAGAGCTACCATACGGATTGAAGCCATTGTGGACAACTCGGATCACATCATCAGCAAAGGTATGGGGGGAGCGGATGTCATCGACTTCCTCTGTTCTTGCGGAGTGTATTGGCTAGATGGAGGATATCGAGGACGACTAGGAGCCATCCCGGCTCCTTCGATTGCCCACGCACCCGGTCCAGTGCGAGAAATAAGCGGAATTTCTGGGATTAGGTACTCTGAATAGCCAGGGGCGCGAACACTATTGGTGATGGGCGGCATTAGTGGACCAGAAGGGAATTCGGTGACGCCTCCGCTCAGACCTATTAAATGCTTCGGAGTCCACAATTGCGTTGGGGTGAATGGCAAACTTTGGGAATCAGTAGAGGGATGTCGGGCATCCGAGCTCCCAAGAGGATTGTTATCCTCTGAAACAAGTGAGTTTGCTGTCATGTGAGGCGCCCTTGACAATGTGTCCAGTCCTGAATATTGCGCTTCAGAGCGAAACAATTCATCACGGATCTGCAGAGCTAAACTTGGAGACATAGGCAATGGTGCGACTGTATCGAACAAATTTGTCATGTAAGGGTCAGAACTGAATGAAGCTGTACCATATATGGTGGTGCGATCTAGTCTTCCGCCTAGCACTGGGAAGGCTCGAGGATTGCGCATGTCAAAGCTTGATGCCCTTCCTTGGCCACGGCCCGTTGGAGTTACGCGGGCTGGATTCGGCGTTCCTCGATGGCCTGTTGGGAATGAAAGATGATGGATTCCTCGTCCAGGGGTTGACACGCTTCCTTCACCTTGGCCCGCGGGTGTCGTAGGCGTGGAGCGGAGTGATCTCTGTGCTCGAGGGCCTGATGGAGGTTGACTAGCTTGATATACTCCTCGTGCAGGGGTGGGAAAGCTTTCTTCACCACGAACAGCTGGTCTTATAGGCGTAGAGTGGGGTGGATTTGTTTCCTGAGGGCCTGAAGGTGGTGGACGATGATTCTTTTCTCGTGCAGGAGTTGCCATGCTTCCTCTACTACAGCCTGCTAGTGTCGTACTCGTGGAACGGAGCGTATCCGGTGTTCCTCGAAGATCTGATGGAGGTGGATGAGCTTGACATCTTCCTCTTCCAGGGTATTGAAAGCTTCCTTCACCACGGCCCGCTGGTGGAGTAGGCGTGGAGCGGAGTGAAATCAGTAATTCTGGATGGCCTTTTAGGAGTGGATGATGATGTGTCTCTTGTCCAGGGTTTGACCACATTTCCGGTGACCTAGGAGGAGGTCGTCGTATTTTAGCCATTTCTTTTCCTACTTCGTTGAGTTGACCCTCAAAAGGCCAAGAAAATATGGGTGTAAGAGGAGTAGTCTCTACAACTCGCGTTCTGACATTTGTGAATCTATGATGTTCTCCTCTGGAGCTAGACGCCATCGTGGGACTCGCAGACGAATAATTGGAACGACCTTGCATCCGATAGCCGTCCTCATTGCTCCGATCACGACCGACTTCGAAATTGGTGTTGTGAGCTTGTGTTGCCTTTGGCTGGAAGGCATGCTCATCATTCGTCCGTCTGTCAGGTCGAGGATTTCCGAAAGTCCTATGGGTATTGGCAGGGCGCAGTGAGAGGATCGGAAGGGCTCCATCTCGAGAAGCTTTGTCAATGGCTTGCATGGGAGTCTTAGGATGAATGGTTCTTTTGGGGTAGCCTGGAGCTACTCCATTCTCGTTTTTGGGATTCTCTGGAATTACGCCCCCAACCCTTAAAGTTGGTTTGGAGTGCACGATTTCTTGATTGACGTCTTCGTCCACTGGACGATTCTGAGTCTGATGATCTTGTTGCCTTGGGGCTTCGGCTCCAGCTCCAGGAGCAACAGCAGCTTCTGACTCAGATAACCAGGCCTGCATAAACTCCTCGTAACTAGCTCCCCGTGGAGTTTCGAGCTTCTTTCCCCCTTGCTCGGCGGCCTTCTTGTGCGTCTTATCCATGCTTGTGACGATAATGGAACAAAGAAACGATAGATGACAGAGAGAAAGATACTTACAGAATGGTACGTCTGAGGAAGGAATTCCTGAGTATCCGGCGCTATCCAGTCAGGTGCGTTCGGATTGTATTGGTTTAATGAGGAGGGAGTCGCGTTGGGAGCTATGACCGTTAACAACCAATTTTCTGAAGAAAGTCTAGGTGGAAATTACCAGGGGTGTGATTCCTCGGTTTGAAAGGTGCTGCATTGGCCATTTTTGGCGATAGGCCAGGTGTTTTAGATAATGTAGTATTGCCATTGACAGCAAGAGATGCAGGAGTGAAGCTCGGCGAATCCACATTGAACCGCTTCTTGACGCTTCAGATGGTGAGCAGGCATCATCCAAACTAGGAAGTCACAATCACCCACCTTTCTGTCTGGCTACGTGGCTGCTGTGACTTGACAGGATCATGATTAAAAGCACATCCTTTGTGACAGTATAAGTCTTTTTTCTTCACCCATATCTTGGATCCATATGGCTACCTTTATCTTCGTAGCGACAGTGGCCGTATATGGTTACATTCCTACAGAGCGTGTCCTTTGCATTCTCTTTTCCCCGAGCACCAGTATTAGCAACGCTTCTTTTCTTATCCTACCTCAGACTCATAGCCCAAGTATACTGCAACCCAGCTCTTACCTCGCCCTTTGGGTCTCGGAGAACTCCCCAACCGTCGATGGTCCTCCGAGTTGCCCTGCATCAACGCTGCCATTCTTCCCGTTTTCGTGCTCTATAATTTGGCCATATTGATTCGTAGTAGATAGGGGCACTTCAGGAAAACTTTAGAACAGGCTATGTAACCGGCGTGAATGCGTACCTCATCCCAGTAGGCTTTCCGGGCCTGAATTTTGCTAACAAGCCTTGCAGATCCAGTAGTTGTAGCCGGGTCTCCAACAAATGATACTAATATAAGCAATATTAGAATTGAAGGATACCAGAAGCTGGGAAGCACAGCTTCAGCAGCGCCGAAAAGCTATCATAAAGGTGTGAGTATAAAGAAATATAGTAGGGACACCGGAAGCTTGAGATGATAGCGGCGGCTCCTCCGCTAGTGTCCCCGCATTTGGTGATCGGCCCGGAAGTTGAACTTTCTGGCCTTTGACATGACTCTCATCACCCAGATTACTGCCTAACACCGTTACAACTTCGATCTCTTCAATCAACTCCTCACACACCTCGACAAGCCATGTCGAGCTCGGACTTCGACCCAGGGCAGCTGAACGAAAGCCAGCAGGTCGCGCTGGGCACATACACATCTGTCACCAATCAGGAACCATCTGCTGCAATCTCGCTGCTGCAGAGATCCGAGTGGAATGTTCAGGTACCTCAATACTTTTCTGGGGAAATTCAATCAGAAGACAGTCCTAACAGCGATACAGATAGCGATAGCCAAATTTTTCGACGGTGAAGCCCCAGATCCAGTCGCAGAAGCCCGCGCTGCACGAGCCGCATCCCCTCTTCCACCTCAGTCCATACAGCGCGAAACACTGCTTCATGGCTCTCCATCTTTCCCTAGATCTCCTCGATCCCTACCTCGAGAACCTGCACCTAGAATAGTACCGCAACCTGAAAGCCAAAAGAACTACCGACCACCTCTCTTGTTCGCAATCATACTCACTCCATTCAACATACTATATCAAATCCTCTCAAAATCCTTCTCCCTCTTTGGATATCTGTTTCCTTTTCTTCCTCGACTACTTCCAAGACTGTCAGCGGGACGCTCTCCAGCACGGTCACGAACCGGCAGAAGATCGTTAAATCCGAGAGACACTGCATCTAGATTCGCGAGGGAATTTGAGGAAGAGTATGGGAATCATGATCTACACTTTTTTGATGGAGGCTACGCTCAAGCTTATGACTTGGCGAAGAAAGACCTGAAGTTCTTGATGGTGGTGCTACTTTCGCTAGAGCATGATGATATGTCCACTTTCGTACGAGAAACATTACTATCGCAGGAAGTGGTAGATTACGTTAATGATCCACAAAACAAGATCATTCTATGGGCGGGGAATGTTCAGGACTCCGAGGCCTACCAGGTCTCTACCGCACTCAACTGCAGCAAATTCCCGTTTGCAGCTCTGGTTGTCCACACACCACAGGATTCATCTACATCTATGTCAACGATTGCTCGAATCACAGGCCTCCAACCTGCATCTTCCTTCGTCGCAAAATTGCGAACAGGGATCGTTCAACACTCTCAGGCGTTGGATAGAGTGCGAGCAACACGGACTGAGCAGCAGGCCACCCGAAATCTGCGAGAAGAGCAGAACAGCGCCTACGAGCGATCGTTGGCGCAAGACCGGGAACGTGCAAGACGACGGAGGGAGGCCGAGGCTGCAGAGAAGCGGGCCGAGCAGGAACAGAAGGACAGGGTAGCAGCAATAGAAGCCGAAGCGCAGAAAATGCAAGAGTGGAAACGATGGAGGGCCCGATCAATACCAGCTGAACCTGCTGCAGGTGTGAAAGAAGTCACACGCATTAGTATACGTCTCACGTCTGGGGAGAGAGTGGTTCGAAGATTTGCAGAGCATGCAGATATGGAGGAGCTCTATGCATTTGTCGAATGCTACGATACTCTACAAGCCGGAGAAAGTTTATCTGCGATAACCGAACCCGCAGGCTACGAGCACAAGTATGGATTTCGACTTGTATCACCAATGCCTCGGAATGTCTACGACGTTCACGCTGGTGGAACCGTAGGGAACAAAGTAGGGCGAAGTGCTAATTTGATTGTGGAGCCAATCGACGATGATGAAGAGGATGCCTAGGCGCCATACCAAATGGGGGATTTCGTGAAACGCATTTATCAAGGCATTTAGCGAGGGCGGGCATGGCATACGCTATTTACAGGGTATGAAGACGATGCCTTGTACGGAACTCGATCAGATCCTCTACAAAGACATACGGAAGATTTATGAAGACCAAAGATTTGAAGACTTTGGATTGAATTGCCAAGACGGGGGTCCCTCTTCCTCTTCCCACCACAAACTTGCCTTCGCGCCCCGTCTGCTTTTCGACCAAATACTTCTCAAGGAAAGGGCCCGCTTGTGCATGATGCACAGTCCTTCCTACTAAGCGCATCTGCATAGTTCTATCTGTTAATTCTGACATGGCGGTCTTCTTCGCGATTCTGGTTGCCGGCATTGCTGCCCTGTATATTATTTCGTTCGATGTGCGACTCCACTACTTTGTTCTTCTTGCAGCATTGTTGAATACTCTACTGTATTCTGCGCTTTGCGATGGTGTTTGGTCGAGCCTTGTTCGATTGCGTTTGTCTTGGGTATTGGCTCATGCCTGCACACTCTAAGGCTTTGCGTTCGTATCATCTTCATGTCTTCCATCTAATCTTTGAGTCTGCTGCTTTACATCCTGGTGCCATTCTCACGATGTGTTACGGAGTGATGGTGTTGAAAGCCTCGTGGGGCTGAGTTCAAGATAGATATCGATTCATTGGTATAAATACCCATTACCTTACACCCAACATCATTGTAATTCAAAATGATCCCTCGCCTTCAAGGGTTAGATACCCATCGTGCAACACAAGCACCTACACTCAACAGAGTAAATCTAAAACCAAAAGTCCAAACGACATGGGCACTTGGTACATCTGGGAAATAACCATGTCTTTTTAGCAGCTGGTATCGATGTTAAGCTATCGTACGTAGTGAAAACAACCCGCTTATGGAAATCGCTGATCAGAGTCACCCAGACCATGCCCTAATGATTCTCAATGTTAATGCAATAGCATTCCTTTCTAAGTCTGTCACCTCATTGAGGCCTTGTGTAGTACTGACGAATATCTAGCAATACTCCTTGCGGGCTGCTCGTCGAACACAAAAGTCATGTCCAATATGTACATCCTGAGTCTACAATATGTCCCTGCAACGGATATTTCCCCCTCAGGAATCGTATCCGAGCTTTTATTATATCACTCGACGCCCGCATCAAACAAGGTAGACTGGCATCCTCAGCAGATTATTTCAGCCTCTGCACTCTCAGTATAAAGGATGTCCTGTGCGACAGTAGAGGCTTGGGAGTGCTCCCTCTTTTCGTCGGCGATCAGGATCCTCTCGCTTTGCAGACCCAAGTACAGGCTTTCTCAGTAAAGGTCTTGCCTTCACACCCTCTGAGAGTAAATTCCGCGATAATTTGATCAAGAGCCTAACAGAGTCTCAGCATCCTGAGTACAGCTCTAGTTTTCCTAGCCACGATTATATTAGCAACGTTTCCATCTAGGGACGAGGAAGCAGATGGACGTGGCTCGAATTGATCGAGACTGATTGTGATTGTGATGCCTTCCTTGGAGATGATAGCGGCGCTGCTGGCTCTCATAGCGATCGTGCGCCAGGATGGCGCGGCGCGTACATACCTTGAGGCGCTACGTCTGTTAGACTCTGCTGCCATTTACGGTAGCATTGGAGTGAGCGCGATGGCATTGGGATGGACTGAAGTCTTTCTGCTTCTGGGTAGTACAATGCGTTTGGGGTTCATGATCTATGCAATGGACTTGGTGGACAGATTAGGGGATGACGAGGACTCATGGTAGGGGTCGGAAGGCTCGGGCCACAGAAGCTTTCGATATATGGAGGAAGAAGATTAAGGAGGAAATCGAATGGCTGGATGGGAGGGCGGGATGGAGTAAGTCCGATCCAAAATGTCTTCTCCTGAGCTTCGAATTTGAGGAATGCGTGGATTGCGCCTATGCTGCTATCTTTGGTGTTGTCCACATTGGGGTTGCCAGCCATATAATGATTAACGGCGGTGATCTTACGGAGCGGGTAGGTGGCTTTTGTAGCGTCTTGAAAAGTTCCGTATAACTCTTTAATGCTATCACGAAAGTCAGTATAGACTAACCGTGGGCTCATCTTGAGTATAGAGATAGCACTATGCAAACGTGTTTAGAGAAGGGTAAAGATTTACGCAATCTGTTGGTCCCTTTGATCGAGAATCACAAGACCATACCCCTTTTTATCGAGGACGAAGACCCGAAATTTAAGGCGATACCGTCGACGAATCTGGAGGGAGAGGCGTACGTCGAGCAGAAGATTTGCTTACGGTTTCTTATCAAGCCTCCTATTCACACTTCTAGGGTCTCTATGTCTTGTGATAGAAGATTCTTGGTGTTATTACCTAACCCGCAAGTCTAAATGAATATAGGTATCTAATTCCTAGAAGTACCTTACTCCTCTTTCGACACCCAAATTCTCCTACCAAGGTACCTCGTCAATACTCGGTCTCGTCCAACTAATTAGACAAAATCTGCAATCATCGTCTTTATGGGACGCAAGTCGTAAACCCAGATCGGTACCAACAATTACAGAATGTTGTCCGCATTGTGTGGCCGAAAGATGCCTTACTTGGGCTACCGTAAGCACTCTCCATCTTCCTCACAACTGACGACGCTAATCGGGCTCATTAAGACTACGCCTTGATATCACTGAATATCGCAGCCGTTATCTCCTTGTGTGAGTTCTTCAATGAATGTCAATTGTTTCTTTAACAACTAATAAAGCAATAGCACTCCTGCTAGCGACTCGCCATTCTTACTCGGTAACTATGTACTCAGCCTGCGTTATGTCAACTACGGGTCTGTCCCGATGCCTGTAATGGAATCAAATGCCACCAGGGGTATCGTTGATGCCGTCGAAGCACTCGGCTCGACGAAGTTCGCGCGAGCTATTTCGGGATCTGCGCCATCAATAAAGACTCTGTAGTTTGTAGTAGTAGCGCCACGGATCTACTCTCCCTACAATTTGATGACCAGGTATTTAATTTACAGTGAGATCTTCCCGTGATATAAATTCGCAGAAGAAGTGTGCAATCGTTATCTTTGAATTATGTCCTTCCAAAGCTATCTGTAGCATATCGTCCGCAACGAACGTAAAAGGAAATGCTGACTTCCCAATTCTCACAGGACCGTCTCGGCTTGGAGGCACAAGCTCGAATATTCTCAACAAAGGTCCTGATTCGAGGTCTTCCGTGAGACTTCCGCACAATCTCTCTGTTGAAAGGGAGCTAAAGGCTCTTTACGTACAGCAGCCTCACCAGTGCCATTGTCGCAGCCATTGCGACAGCTCTATTATGTGCCTTCCCCGGCTAATATGAGCGCACAATCAATGGTGGCGTCGTGCGCAAGAGCAGAAAATTTCCCCCAAGTAAAATACTGCTTGTCGCTTTCCTCCTCGAAGCTTTTGCCAGCGCGTTCGCTTTCTCATCAATTTTGTGGCGGGAGGTGTCAGTGCTTACTCCATATAACGCCGTGGTGATCCTAGGGGCCGGCACGATCCAATTCAAGGAAGGCGAAGCCAATATATGGCTAGGATGGATCCCAGTCTGTCTAGTCATGTTGGTTGCAGTGGGTTTGTTCGTTATGTTCGCTGTAATCAAGTACACTGAGGGACTCACTAATGACGAAGAGGCGTGCTACGAGAGCGATGGATGAATGGAGGAAAAGGTCTGAAGATTGCTTGGAAGGAGTGCAGGGGAAGAAGACATTACTAAATACACATGCAACAGATCATTATTTGACAGATGTAGCCTTACTCGCGAATGAGTCCACAGAAGATTTACATACCATACTACTCCAACGCTTGACCTTTGGTTCCTGTTTCATCTGGTCGTTCTCCAGTAGCTACCTCCTGAATCGCTTCCTTGATGATCTGACACCCCTTCGCCATATCCTCTTTTGTAATATTGAGCGGCGGTATGAATCTGAGCGTGTCATATATCGAGGTTGTGAGCACCAGCATGTCCTTCTCCATACATTTCGCTTGGATCTTTGACGCATATCCATGTCCCGGCGTACACTCCAACGCCAACATCAATCCCAAGCCCCTCACGTCGTAGATCATCTTTCCCGTTTTGGAATCAGACTTCGCTGACCTGAGCATAGCCTTGAGCTCCGCTCCCCGGGCAGCGACATTCTCCAAAATCCTCTCCTCTTGGAACGCTTTAGCCACAGCGACTCCGGCCGCACAAGAAACCGCGTTCCCGGCGTAAGTACCTCCCATGGATCCAGGTTTCTGCATATCCATCAATTCCTTTCTCGAGACGATTCCAGAGAGCGGAAAGCCGTTTGCTATTCCTTTCGCCATGACCAGGATATCGGGCCTGACACCCCAATGCTCGATCGCAAACATCTTCCCCGTCCTGCCGAATCCGGATTGCACCTCGTCTGCTACCAAGAGGATATTGTTCTTGTCACAAATTTCTCTGACCTTAGCGAGATATTCTGGCGGAGGCGGAACGTAGCCACCTTCGCCCAAGACTGGTTCGATGAAGATGGCAGCAGTGTCAGATGGGGCACTCTCCCGTTTCAAGAGAAGCTCAAGCTGAAGCACAGGATCCATACAACAGTTCTCGAAACCATACTTACCATCAGAATGGGTGGCAACTGAGCAGTGCGCGCAGTCTGGAAAGGCGACGGAAAATACTCCAGGCATTAATGGAGCAAAGTTCTCGCCATATACAGTTTTCGAGCGTGTCATTGCCATTGTTCCAAATGTGCGTCCGTGATAAGAGCCCTGCATGACGATGATGTTCTGTTTTTTGGTTGCCTGCCGAGCCAATTTGACTGCCGCCTCGACGGCCTCGGCGCCTGAGTTCCAAAAGAAGAAAGTATCTAACGACTCATGAGGCATTAGAGGTAGAAGTGATTTGACTAAGTCGAGGTAAGGCTTCTGAAAGGCGATGTTGATTTGCCCATGGACGAGCTTGCCGGTTTGCGCCTGGGCCGCCTTGGTCACTGCCGGATGGCAGTGGCCTAGGTTGGCGACTCCGATACCACAGGTAAAATCGAGCATCTTGCGGCCTCCTACCAGGGTGACATAGCTTCCAGAGCCGCTCTCGATGACCTCGGTCGCCAGTCGACCGATGCCTCTGGCTACATGCCTTGTGCCAAATTGAGCTAACGCGGAGGCACTCATGATGACGAACTCTACGCCACGAGAATTGAGCCCTCCGATACGGAAAACAAGAATGCAAGGAGAAGAACTTCACTGTTAACCCCACGCTTCAGTGTAATTGACAAGTGACGTAAGAATTTGGCCGTCGATTGCCGTGAAGTTCAAGCTTCGACAAGTTTTCGAAGCTTCTAGGATTGTATTCAATTTGGAAAGCTCACTGTAGCGTTGTAAGTAAGGCTGTAGTGCTCATGGAGATTACTTTATGTTGACAATGCGAAGAGCTTGAATTGACCCCTCGGACCAATTGTAGAGACAGACTAGCCACGAGCGGTTAGCAGGCAAGGCGGGCCGAAGCGCGGCCGCGGCAGGCACGAAACCGTACTTCTCGTTGTTGACGATGAGGCTCAATCCTGCCTTATCGTTCATGTTGGTTAGCTGGGCCTCTGAAATCTCGACAAATCGTGGTTACTTGACAAGATCACACGGTGTGCGAGCTGCATCCCATTACTCAATCGAAACCTAGTGGTGGCTCAACCACCAATGCAAAATGCCAGGCTCGTATAGAACACCCCATGCGGGTCTTTCATAAGGCTGGTGAATAGCAGGCCTCTTGTTGAAGCGAGGTGACCATATATGACTTAAAGTTTCAAGTGATCGAGAGGATTATGGAGCCTTTCATCTCTAAATCATACATCGTTACACTTAGCCTGAGCCCCTCCTTTGGCTCTTTGCAGCTGAGATACGAGACTACCAAAATTAGTGCAGCATAGTCTTCATAGGCCCTGAGCCTTTGACGAGGTCCACGAATCAGATAACCCCCAATATCTCTCAGCTACTTGATGGAAATCTTGACACTATTTCCCCAGAACCGGACGCCGCGGTAGCTACTAGCCATTTCAGTTTTCAATAGGGTGACAGAACCGGCACGGATCTAAGAGAGAAAACACCCCTAAATAGCTGTGTCGCAAGCATTAACCCTGTCCACGAGCTGGTAGATAATGAGGAAATTAAAAGGCTCGTCTGTTGTTTGAATAGAAGGGCATTATTTGGTAGCGCTTCGAATATCATGAAGTGCTGCATGGAAAGGATGACCATGGGGATCACATGTCGCAATCCAAACTGGGACGGCTCGCTAACTATACTTTGAGACCATGTCATTTTTCAGATACCAAGATACAACACGTGGTGCGCTGACGAATTATTTTCAGTGGCAAATTCATCCCAACGCGTGGGCTGTGTAGTTCCATTGTTAATCTATGCATCGAAAGTAATTTTCTAGCAACTACCCAGCATCTCACCATCATAAGCAATCTATTCCCATGAAATTTCGTCACACGAATTGTGAGGAGAAACGAAAACCTCAGCGGCTTGAATTGCGCCTTTGCCGCCAAGATACGCGCCAAGAGCCGCTGCCGGTGAGACTGACAGGGATCCCGAGGCACTCAAGTTTCAAGTATACGAACAGTCAACACATCTCGGATCTCTGAAGTATGCATAAGCGAATTTGGGGCTCTATCAGCAGGCGTCCGAGTATGTCAATTGCCGATGTGCTGGAAACAAAACAATTTGGGTACTGACCGATGAGCAGGCCAGGAGGACTCTGAGAAGGCGATCCCCAATGGAGATTCTCCAGAAGCCAGCGTCGCCAGAGGAGTGGTTAGTGAATCTTGATATCAGCCTATGGTAGAAGCCTTCAGTATGCTGAATTTGATCGTAGAGACTGTTTTGCGAGTCTGGAGGCCCAAACAATTCAGTGCGCCCTTCCCCGCCATAGTCCCGATTCCCAATGGTATATTGATTGCGGATCCAGGGCGAGGAAGTACTACATCTACCTACAATCGTTGAAGCTGCCGAGTCGAGTCCTGCCGCCGCAACAGAAGCCTCTGTTCGAATACGAAGATTTCTATCCAAAGACAACTACCAAAGAGCCTACGTACAATACAATGCTATCATGTTAATGCGGATATTGGCGGATAACCCTGGGAAGAGTTTCACGAAGAACGTAGATCAGAAATTCGTGAGCACGATGAAGGAGCTGTTGCGAGATGGAAGAGACATGAGCGTACAGCAGATCTTAAGGGAGACGTTGGATAGCTTCGAAAAGCAGAAAGGCGATGATGAGACCCTGGCTCTAGTCAACGACATGTGGAAGAAGGAGCAGGCGAAGATAGCCAAGAGGGGTGGTAGATTAGATGGGGGTGTACGTGTACCGCTAATACAATCTCGTCCTAATGCTGACACTCGACAGAGGAGCGAGGCTCGGAACATGACCACGCTACCATACAACCCAGTTCAACAGTACAACAACCAGCACAATTACTTCGCCCATAACCACAAGCCTCGCGGCCTACCCTCACCAGCTGAATTGGCACAGCGTGTCGAAGAAGCAAAGACTTCCGCGAAGCTTCTCTCGCAAGTCGTACAGTCGACGCCACCAGCCGAAGTGCTGGGCAATGAATTGATCAAAGAGTTTGTGGAGAGGTGTCAATCAGCTACGAGGTCAATGCAAAGTTACATACACTCTGACAATCCTCCGCCGGACGAAGACACCCTTCTCACGCTTATCGAGACAAACGATCAATTAGCGACGGCCATGTCGAAACATCAAAGAGCTATGCTACAGGCGAGAAAGATTACTGGGCCGACATCCCCAACGCCGTCACCGAATCCTCCACCCAACCAAAGTGGACCATTCGAAGCTCCAGCAAATCCACCTGGTGATCCGTTGCGCTCTCAGTCATATCAAGCGCCGCTAGGGCCACCACCCGGAAAGCAAGCGATGCAAGCAGAGGAGCAGAATCCGTTTGGTGACCAACATGACACCGAACGCGGTGATGGTATGCAAGCCCCAATTGTCCCTCGATTCGGCACGCCACCTCCAAACATGGGAAGAGAAAATATCCAGCCTGGCGGCTATTCTTCTGGTTACCAACCGAGTTCAACTTATAGTAATGGTCAGAATGCTGTGGCGGGCAGCAAGGCGATGCATGATGATTACGGGCAAGACGAGGAGGAAGAGGAAGTTGTCAGGAAGCCCGTGCAATATCGTTTCTGAGTACTGGATTTGACGTGAGCTTAAGAGGGAATCGGGATCAAGGGCTATCGATAGCGTGGGAAGCTAGATACCAATTTGTTTCGTGTATTGCTTCAGCCAACTTTACACTAGCACTAAGCCTGATTGAACTGCCGCATTTGCAAACATGTCGCTCTACCCTTACAAGGCGCTTTTAATGGCTTCACTCCAATAACCAACACCTCCATACCTCAATACCCACACCTCCCCCGAACAACCCCAAAACACGGCTCATCCCTCCCAAATATCCTCAAATACGGCTCTGGACGCGTGGCCTCGTAGTATATCCACACGCTTGCTGTGGTGCCCGCGGTTGAGGAACGGGAATACAGATACCCAGGTCAGCATCTCAACATCACTCCACTCATACCTATCTATCCAATCACACCAAATGTCGTTAATATGAGCGAGCAGTGCATTTAGATAGTCAGAAAGGGCAAAGCCGATGATCTGCGGTTTCGTACTTTGCAGGATATTGTAGCCCCAGCCTTTGTTTTAAAACCAGGTTGAGTGTTCTTGGCCGGTTTTTCACGACTGGAGGAGGGTGTGCGAGGCGAGGCGGTGGGTTGGGTATTGGAGACTAAGGGCGCGAGTTACGGAGAAATCCCAGTCCCTGCTTTGGGTTATTGGTGGTGTGTGAATGGGGATGCTATGGGGTTGTCTGGTGTGAGTTAAGATGTGTATTGTATTTCGGCCTGAGCATTAATTTATGACATGTTTCCGCGTACTCTACACCAAGCCGGCGTCATCATACTTTCTTTCTGGACGCATAGCTTGGGGAAAAGAAAATCTCGGGGAGCCACAGGTACGCTTTCACTCTGAAGGATACTTCCTAGTCAACGTAAAGCCTTTCTTGTTGATACCAGCTGGAAACCCAAGATTGGGTAGTGAAGGCGCTAGAACTTGAAAAGCAGGACCGTCGTCACCCCCCTTGAGCAAAGGCAGTAACCCCGTGACTTGAGTGAAAGTCCTGGGTCTGGAAAGGTTCGTTGCCCAAATTCAATAATCCAACAGGGGGTACTGGGGATTAGCCAAGCATATGTCCACGATAAAACAAAAGTGGTACTGCTCCTTCGACCTCACTCCGCTGATGGACGACTACCGTCAATATCAATCAGGTCAATTTCAGATAGGCAAAGCAACACCGCAACCACGCTTGATACAGCGAACATCAATCTCGCCGAACCCGTCAACATTCACACCCGTTTTGAAATCCGGCAGCTCATTTAGCATCAATCCTGCTATTCTTCAATCGAGGTCATCCTTCCATTAGGCTAAGAGTCGCCGTATATCAGCGACAGGAGCGCCAAATTGAGAAAGGTCAGAATCATCGTCCTCAAGCTGAGAGTGGAAGCGGATATTTATAAGGTGCGAAGACACGTCCTTGAGTGCCTTGTCTGGTGCTGAGATTTCGAAGGGCTGGGTGCCATTGTTTTTCTTCTCAAAGGTAAATTATACAACTCAAGTAAGTATCCTTCATCGCGTGGACTTCGGACAATACTTTATTAATAATCGTCTACGATAGCCCAAACCTTGGCTATGGAAAAGGCGTCTGCCCAATCAACAACCCCGCAAGGTGCTGTCTGTCAGGAGTGATGCCGCTCGTGTTGGTTTTCAACGAGGGCCCCGGTAGTAAATGCGTGGTTTCAATTCAGGTATATAGCTAATGTTTTGTTACTACCTTGAGGTTATCTACCTAGTCGCGCATTGTAGTCTCGTATCTGTCCATTGTCAGTCAAAAGGTCTATGGCGTGTGAATACAAGGAATTCATACCTCTTTCCTCTGAAAGCCCAGACACCCCAATTCCCACAACTCACGTCTGCGGGATCAAAATCATTCAAATCCCACCTTAAGCTTCTGAATTTGTTCTCCCCAGGCTCCATTAGTATATCCATTTCCCCTCCCACCTTATCCTTCACCCACTCCAAATCCCGTTGCATGTCCCACTCAGTGTATCCTGTACTTATAATAGGCACTTTGGTCTCTAGTAGCTGAGGTAATGTATCCTGCCACTCGTGGGCGCTCGCTGGGTGACCGAGACCCGGATGGAAGAGCACGAAACAGTCGAAGTAAGGATCGAATGGATGAAAGAGCCCCGCCTGATGCAGAGTGTGGTAGTATTCCACGAAGGTACTGATCTTTATCTCATGGCTTATCCTGTCCTCGACAACTGCTCCAAATGGGTTCCCTGGCGTTCGTTCTGGCAATGGGAATTCCGAGTCTCGGTTTGCCATTGACTCAGGACCGATGAGAATCAGATGGAATTGCACACGGGGGAAGATGAAGGTGATTTGTTCCCATACTTCACGTGGGAGGGAGGACTCCGCGCGGGCGCCGAGAACGAAGAGGCGGACGGCGGGCGGGTTAGGGCGCAAGCCTTTGATGGTATCATCCCCGCCGGTGCGGGGTGGATGGAGGGTGTAACGGAGAGCTGCTAGAGATCTCAAGCCCTCAGCCGTGAGACGGCCGCCCTTCCGGTTTATGTTTTCATATGGACTTAACTCAGAAAGTATGCTCCCTATAGTCACAGGATACGTGAGGAGCCTTGTCGCCTGACGCAGAGACCGTTCGTCATTTATAGCCCCGTACTCTCGTGTATAGAGATATGTGTCCCAATTCGTCATATTTACTAAAGCTTCCTCCATTTGTGGACCGGGGTATTCGAACTCCGGAAAGAAGCGTCCAGATCGCAGGTCATGATCATCCTCATTGACTTCTCGCAAAGTGTCACATATCTCCATGTGAGACTCGTAGTCGTCCGCCCAATGTTCTTCAGAGCATGATACTGGTATGCCACAGTCTGGACATTCGTATCGAACGAATGCTGGTGGTTGACTTGACTTTTCTGGGTCCTTCCTTGTTTCTGGATCGTTGGGTGAAAGCGGCATCCGTGTTCGATGGTGTGCAGGATGAGGGCAATAGGCATGAGTCTTCATGAAGGCTGCTCTCCTGCGAATTTCGGGCGAGGGCGAGTCTGAGAAATGGTGGAAGAGGTTGTTAGGTTGAAGGAGCACATTTCCGGAAAGAGTGGGGGATGGCGTATCAGCAAGCCCAGGTGGACTTCGTACTTGGGGTGATTCATCGTTTGGGACCTGTCCCTGAGTTTCTATCGAAGCAATTGAACGTCGTTGCTGGATTGCGTTCTTGGGTTTATTCTCCAAGTTCGGTTTCGTACCCGTTGACTGCCATCTTCGCCGAGGAGCATGAGTGTAGGAAGAAGTATATGGCCTAGTATTGGCTAATCTTCTCAAGCTATGCAAACACCTCTGGCAGGTGTACCCAGACTGCATATTTGAAAATCTATAATGGAAGTCTGGTCAAAGCTCAAAGCGTCATCAACGCGGTCGACACCATTAGCCCTATATGGCTTGGCAATTTCGAGCCACGGCGGAGTCACAACAATTTCCATCTTTGGATGAGACAGATTCTTTTCTGCTTGTCGCCTCTTCTCACTCCTCTATGAATGCTGTCTGTATGGAACTCAACTAAACGACAATTGATTGGAAGTGATCGATACAGCCTCCCCATAGCCTAGCGCTGTAGAATCCGGCAGCATGGCGGCCACCTCGAGCATGTTCATGTATTCGCTTACGATACAGCCACCTTCTTCGATAACACAGACAATACTCGGGCAGTTTGCGGGCACAAAGGAACAGCAGATAGTGACTGCGTCTGGTTCTCGACTCACCATACACCGCCCAGACCCTACCCAGGGCAAAATCACTACAATACTCTCACAGGATGTCTTTGGTATTATACGGACGTTAGCGGCTTTCAGGCTAGCAGGCAGCAATAAAGGTATGTGACAATCTCCCCGGCTCTTGAAGCTACATTTAGTGATTCTTGAAGTATGGTGAGGTAGCTCGGCACATCACAGCAGTAGCGACGGCTGTGCTGCTTCTGGCGCGAGAAACAACAGAGACATAGGCTGAGATTTCTATAGACTACATTATCATAGGCTCTGATTCAGGCCGAATTACCATTATCGAATACGTCCCTTCACAGAACCGATTCAATCGATTACATCTCGAGACATTCGGCAAATCAGGCATACGACGGGTAATACCAGGTCAATACCTTGCGGTGGATCCAAAGGGTAGGGCATGCCTGATCGCATCAGTCGAAAAAAATAAGCTAGTCTACGTTCTAAATCGAAACGCACAGGCTGAATTGACCATCTCCTCACCCCTCGAGGCCCACAAGCCACAGACTCTGGTCTTCGCTCTCGTTGGGCTTGACGTTGGCTATGAGAATCCCATCTTCGCCTGTCTAGAGGTGGACTACACAGAATCCGATCAAGATTCGACAGGGCAAGCATTTGAAGATCTCGAAAAGTCGTTGGTCTACTACGAGCTCGATTTGGGTCTTAATCATGTCGTTCGAAAATGGAGCGACCCAGTGGACCGAACAGCTACAATGCTCTTCCAAGTACCCGGTGGTGCAGATGGGCCCAGCGGAGTTCTTGTATGTGGACTCGACAACATCACGTACAGGCATTCCAACCAGGAACAATTTCGAGTCGCCATACCACGTCGAAGAGGAGCTACCGAGAATCCTGAGCGCAAGAGATACATCATTGCTGGTGTCATGCACAAGATGCGAGGCGCGTTTTTCTTCCTCCTGCAAAGTGAAGATGGCGACATGTTCAAAGTAACACTAGAGATGGTAGAGGATGAAGCCGGTCAGGCGACGGGAGAAGTGAAGAGACTCAAGATTAAGTATTTCGACACTGTGCCAATAGCGTCCAACCTCTGCATTCTGAAGAGTGGATTCTTGTTTGTTGCTAGTGAGACTGGGAACCACCACTTCTACCAATTCGAGAAGCTTGGAGATGACGACGAAGAGACTGAGTTCGATAGCCACTCCTTCCCTGCAGATCCTTCCGAACCTTATGCGCCTGTCTACTTCCACCCTCGAGCTGCTGAGAACGTCAATTTGGTCGAGAGCATCGATTCTATGAATCCACAATTGGACTGTAAGGTCGCAAACTTGACCGAGGAGGACGCGCCTCAAATCTATTCAACCTGCGGCAGCGGGGCACGTAGCTCATTTCGGACTCTCAAGCATGGACTGGAAGTCAACGACATAGTCGATTCGGAATTGCCTGGAGGTCCCACAGCTGTCTGGACAACTAAGATTACTCGAGAAGACGAGTATGATGCATATATCGTGCTGTCTTTCAGCAATGGCACACTGGTCCTTAGCATTGGAGAAACAGTTGAAGAGGTAACTGACACTGGCTTTCTCTCCAGCGCTCCAACGCTAGCCGTCCAGCAGCTCGGCGAAGACGCTCTGATTCAAGTTCATCCCAAAGGGATCAGACATATAAGAGCAGATCGACGCGTCAATGAATGGCCAGCCCCCCAGCATCGATCTATAGTTGCAGCAACCACCAACGAGAGGCAGGTAGCAGTGGCCTTGAGTTCCGGAGAAATCGTCTACTTCGAGATGGACACTGACGGTTCTCTTGCTGAGTATGACGAGAAGCGTGAAATGAGCGGCACTGTGACCTGTCTCAGTCTTGGAGGAGTACCTGAAGGTCGAGTGCGGAGTCAATTTCTTGCAGTTGGCTGTGATGACTCTACAGTACGGATACTAAGTCTCGACCCTGACTCCACGCTTGAGAACAAATCTGTTCAAGCACTAACCTCTCCACCGAGCGCTCTTGCAATCCTGGCCATGGCTGACTCGACATCGGGTGGATCTACGCTCTATCTCCATATCGGTCTCTACTCTGGTGTCTATCTTCGTACAGTGTTGGACGAGGTCACTGGAGAGCTCTCCGACACACGGACTCGCTTCCTTGGTCCAAAGCCGGCGAAGCTTTTCAAAGTTTCTGTCAAAGGTCAGCCAGCGGTTCTCGCGCTGAGCTCGCGGCCGTGGCTTGGCTACTCTGATCCTCAGACGAAAGGCTTCATGCTGACGCCATTGGATTACCCTGCCCTGGAATACGGCTCGAATTTTAGTAGTGAGCAGTGCGTAGAAGGCATGGTAGGAATTGAGATGAAGAATTTGAGGTAAGCCATCTTGATTCCCTATTACTACCTCCAATGCCACATGTGATGATCATAAAGCGGTTTCCACCTATATTATCTACGATAATGCGGAAAAAACTTTTATCACTTCCAATTGTTCCTTCTGATACGTGGCTTCCATCATCCTTGTGCGAGTACGACGAGATCTTTTTTCAAGCAACGAAGGCTAATGTGGTCTTTCTTAGAATTTTCTCCATCGACAAGCTTGGAAACAACCTTCTCCAACAATCAATACCTCTGACGTACACACCTCGCAAGTTCGTTCGGCACCCAGAACAGCCGCTGTTCTATACCATCGAATCTGATAACAATACCCTATCGCCCTCAACGAAACAACGCCTACTTACTGACACAACTCTCGTTAACGGGGACGCTGCCGTGCTTCCACCTGAAGAATTCGGGTACCCTCGAGCACAAGGCCACTGGGCATCCTGCATCCACATCGTTGATCCTGTCACGGCGAAAGCAGTCCTCCAGCAGATCGACCTAGAAGACAACGAAGCAGCGGTCAGCATAGCAACCGTATCATTTACAAGCCAAGATGATGAGACCTTCCTTGTGGTGGGCACCGGTAAAGACATCGTCGTTGCTCCGCGTTCGTTCAGCGCAGGCTTCATTTACGTCTATCGCTTTTTGGAAGATGGCAAAGAGCTTGAATTTATCCACAAGACGAAAGTCGAAGAGCCTCCCCAAGCGCTTCTCGGCTTCCAGGGTCGTCTCGTAGCAGGTATTGGCAATGAGCTTCGCATCTATGACTTGGGTCTCAAACAATTATTACGGAAGTGCCAAGCTCAGGTGGTTCCCAATATGGTTGTTGGCCTACAGACCCAAGGAAGTCGCATTATTGTCAGCGATGTGCAAGAAAGTATCGTCTATGTGGTCTACAAATTTCAGGAGAATCGACTCATCCCGTTCGTTGACGATGTGATTGCCAGGCATACGACTTGCACAACAATGGTCGATTACGAGACTGTAGCTGGTGGCGATAAATTTGGTAATATCTGGCTACTAAGGTGCCCACAGAAAGCGTCTGAAGAAGCCGACGAGGACGGCTCGGGCGCACACCTTGTCCACGAACGCCAATACCTTCAAGGTGCTCCAAACCGCCTAGCCTTGATGTCTCATTTCTTTGCGCAGGATGTGCCTACGAGCATACAGAAGACTCAACTGGTGGCTGGTGGCCGAGACGTTCTCGTATGGACGGGCCTACAAGGAACGTTGGGCATTTTCATTCCGTTCGTCAGCCGAGAAGACGTAGACTTCTTCCAGACTTTAGAGCAGCATCTGCGGAGCGAAGATGCGCCGCTGGCCGGACGTGACCACCTGATCTACCGTGGATATTACGTACCCGTGAAGGGCATGATAGATGGGGATTTGTGCGAACGGTACGCGCTGTTGCCTAATGACAAGAAGCAAATGATTGCTGGTGAGCTGGATAGATCGGTCAGGGAAATCGAGAGGAAGATCTCTGACATGCGGACGCGGGTGGCATACTAGTCTTCTGCAAAATTCAATGCAGGGAAACCCCAGCGTCACAGGAAATGAGGTAAAACAGATTAGTGTTCATGCAGACAACGATACCCATCATTTACTCTTGTGTACTCTACCTCTCATACTTTGCTTTGCGAGTATCGTTCCGCTTGCTATTTTGCTTCGCAAGTCTCTCACCTCGCTCGATCTTCCGTTCCCTATCGTCTGATCTTGAGCTGGATGCTTTCCCACCTGGTGGGATTCGCACGAGACAAGATCAACCCTCGACAATCTTTGAGTACGAGAGCACCTGCAATCTCAAGGTACATCACGTAATATATCAGTCGAGACATTTCGCCTCACTGGAGCTTCGTTCATCAGAAATTTTTTCGGTGTTATCTGCTTCTTATGTTCAGTCTCTGGCCTACGCCCCCTACCGAACAGATGCCAAAGGCCAAGAGACCCGAGACCCCCGCTGGACGCTCCTGACTAGGGAGACTGCATAGACTTTCAATCCTGCCAATGAGCCTACGGCAAGGCTATCACCCGTGTAGCCTTAGTACGCAAAAGAGCTGCACCAGATGCAGATCTGCTAACAACTACCGCGACATTTGAAGAGTTAGACAGCCCTTCGGAGGCAGTGCTCCATCGGCTTTGTTTGAGATTGTTTTGAAAGATGATGGCCCCTACTAGGGTCCTTGGGGGAAGTCGTTCAGTGAAAGATTGACGAGGCGAAGTCTTTTAGTAGCGCGTTACCAGCGCTTCAAACACAATCCTCCAGCATATGCTACAAATGACGCCTGGCTATTGGTGGAGCGTGCATGGACCTTGGGGCAGATTGCTGTGCTGCTCTGCTCTTGTTGGCAGGTCCAAATGTTTACTTAGACTCATTGGTGGATTCTATTTTGTCTTTCTTCTCTATCTATCTATTTCTATCCTGTAAACCTCATCAAGCTTGAGGTTTGGATTACCTTTTCAATAGTAGGAATCGCTTAGTTCAGTCGCAGGAATGTCTACATCGTTCTTAAAGCATGAATTCTTGTCTCTTCTTTGCATTCTCTGCTCGTGTCTCTATGTCCGAGCAGGTACGGGCTGCTATTATCCCAATGTCACCGAAACCGTCGACGGCAACACTCTCAAACAGCAACCCTGCCCAGTTACCGGGGATCGGGTATACAGCATGTGCTACTGGATAGACGACACCACTCAATCAGACATTGCCAAAGTGATGCTTGGTAAGACACCCTTGGAAACGTCTCTATCATTTTTACATTCCCTGTCTTTCCGGTCTGAATGCACTCTTCAATGGCCTTCTCTAGCTCCCATCGTGTCTTGATGGATCTTAGTAATGAGTCCGTAATCCATACTGCGCCTCATACCTAAATGATATGTCCTGGCGGGATACTTGCACCAACCCTACGTGGAAGGACCCTACTTGCGTCATTCTATGTATTACCGGACCATATAAAGAAACATCGGTCGAGGGTATTCGATGATTTTGCTGATATGAGTGTTCAGCATGGGATGGTGTCGACGATTACGCGGACACGACCACCCAAGTCTCCTACTGCGCTGCCGGAAGCTTTTGCTGCCGACTTTATGATACAAATGCCGCAAAGAATTGCTGTACTGGGAAGGAAGAGGTGTTCCTCGTAGGTCGCAGAATTGTGTCATCGTCGACTATAAGGCACCTTTCGGAGTCTTTCTCCCCCGTTTGATACTGTTTCTGGCGTCTTAGAACATGTTTCTGCAGTAGGCTCGTAGGTTCTTGCCCCAAAACCACTGCTGTGACAGGTCTTACTACCCAAAAGCTCGTCTTGCAGAAGTAATGCTGACTCTTTCGAAATGTGCTAGTCGGTAGTAGCGCCGAAGCCACTATCATCGGTTCCGGCTCAGAAAATAGCTTCGGCTTCTTCGAATTCAAGCTCTAGCGAGACAACGACGGCCAAGTCTAAAGCGTCATCCATAGTGCAGGGGTATTAATTGAAGGTGTTGTTGGAGGTATCGCTGCTGTTGTGTTTCTGGCTTTAACCTTTCGGTATCTGCTTGTCAGGCGGAAGCCCCGTCTTCAATCGCGGACTTCTGTCCCAATTAGGATGGATGATGGGCGAGCAGAAAGTGTGGAGAGAACCCAGTGAAGCACCGACATATGGCCCCAAAATGCCTGAGTTGGACCCTGCGTCGGTAAGAAGGCAGGAGCTAGAAAGCTGGCATGGCGCCGAGCGTTGAAAACGATTGTAATAATAGCAACTTTTCTGCCTTTTAGCAGTCTGAAAAAATGAGTTCCAGAAGGAATCCGGGTATCAACATGAGTTGCCTAGAAACATGAATGGGAAGGGAACCTGCGAGGTCGGGAAACACAGGACTTGCATGCTGCTTAGATGAATTTAGCGGGTCTTTGTCCCCAAGCATTTGACTGACGCTCGTCGAGCGTGGACGAGGTCCTTGGTTTTGGCAATCTCGAAAAATCTAAAAGCTCCGCCCCTGAGTCTGTTGAGGGGACAGTACTTGTCATCGCTTGATCCAATCCTGTGCTTTACCTTATCGCTAAATCCACTCAACAGACGGTTTCATAGCCTTGTGAAAGTTTTACATGTAACCATATATAGGCTACTATTCTTGAGCTTGAGATTGTGGTAAGTTTCTTACTTGTCTAGAGGCTCAAAAAACAATGGCGTTTGGGGGAGATATAAGAATCGCGCGAAGCTCCACGCACGCTAGATCCCACGAAAGGATTCCCAGCCAACAGCTCCTGGCACAAATAACGCCAGATCAGTGGTCGAGGGTACTTCGTAGGATGCAGTATTCATGGAATCTAGCAGTGACTTCCATGTCTTGGAGTGAGTGCGCAGCCCTGTCACTGCCCGAATTTGCCTTTCACATCATTATACCTTCCTTTCCTGCAAATGATTTTCAAGCCTTTGTTGTTACAATCATCCAATATTGCTGAGGTCATTAACCTTTATGCTTTTCTCCCTCTCGAAGTTTCGATATCTGTCTCTTCTATGTATTCTTGGCTCAAAGCCTGCGGGTCCGAGCGCAGGCAGCCTGCTATTAGCCAAGTGGTGAACTATATGTCCCCAGTGACCATCAAGTTCTCTATAACACAAACCTTGGGGGGCATAGCATGTGCTGTTGGTTGGATAACAACCCTAATCCAGATACCTGCCGCAGTGATGGTTTAGTAAGCCAACTTGGAAAATCTGTTCGCTCAACGAAGAAATGCTGACTTCGAGCTCAATTAGTGCATCGACTCCACAAACGATGTCCCCTTTCACCACTAGCGCGACACTTGCACGGACCCAACTTGGAAGGATTCTGCCTGCGTTCAACTTTGGGTGTCTGGTATAGGTACGTAGGTCGATGCTGTTTGATTGTTCTTTTCTGACAATGTTGCTGATACTGAGGTCAGGGGCTGATGGCCAGGGTTATTCAACCAACGTGACGGCACTCTCCGTGCGCGCTGACGAAAGCTATCGCTGCGGATCAAACAATACAGAATGCTGCAATGAGAGGACTGGAATGTTCCTTTGAAACGGCAAGGTTGTGTCAATGTCATCTGCGACGTCAACAACCGCAGCGCCAACATCGTCCTCGTCCATCTCAAGCGAGAGCACATCCTTATCGCCCTCGCCCTCGCCTTCGATTCAGTCGCCAACGGCACAGCCAAAGGCAGCAGCATCGAAAAACAAGGGCCAGATCGTTGGAGGCGTTGTTCGCGGCATCACTGCTGTCGTTTTCATTGCCTTGGCGTTTTGTTATTTTACGATCATGTGGGGCTCGCAGCAGCGTCCTCAATCGCAGGCTGTTGAGCCGTATATGACGTACAAGCAGGAGGCTTGGCAAGAGCCGAGTGAGGCACCGACGAATGGTCCAAGGACAGGTGACATGGACGCTGCGCAGGCGAGGGGGAAGCTGAAGAGCTGGTACGGCGCCGAGGTTCGGATCTAGCATTGGAAATTGGCTCCATATGTTTAAACTGTAGAAGAAAAGTACCCGAAGAAAGATTTGAGGCGTCACATGGTGATGTCAAGGCAAGAAGATTTTCCGAGTCTGCGGCGTTATGGTTTGCATGTCGATCCGTTCAACAGAATTATCCCATCGAATGGCAACGTGCTTGTTCGAAAGAAAAGCGCAAGCCAGCTAGCGGCCATTTGGGTAAATGCTCTCATCATGAAGCAAATACGAGAGGTTGAGGGTATATGACCTGTTGTGACACCTTTTACATTCAGCTGCAAACAATCCAGTTCCAGGTATATCCATAATAAACAATCAAAATAGACGTTACGGACGGGTAAGGTATCCTAAATTGGCATGTCAACAAGTTAACAGGGTATGTGGGTTTATTTTACACTTTAATTTGTATGAAAAGTTGTCAATTAAAGCTTGAGTCGCTGACGAGCCTAAATTTTGGCCGTCCACTAATACAACAAGCACGGAGGTCACCTGTCGATGGGTTAACTGGTTACACGTGCCTGTTTGATGCTTTTCAAGTATAGAACAACAGTATCACGAAGATTTTGATGGAAAACTCCCAGGCGATCTACAAGTCCCGCATCTGACAATGCGCCACTGGCTAAATGGAGTGAACCTTGAAGGTGTGTCTATTTAGCTGAGAAGCCGAGGCTTGTCGTGACGCTCTATAAAGTCGTTCACTTGAGAGAGGCTTTCAACCAGGCGATAGAAGCAATTCTGGAATGACTTTTTATAGATCACATTATCAAGCAAGGATACAAAGCCGATATAGGCAAGCCTTGTGACTGGGGCCCTGGACTAATTCTAGACTTCATACATTCACAATTCCCACTCAAGAAAAGGCGAAGAGACAGTATATCGAAGCCAATGGAACTCGATTTGCGTATTGGCACTTTAGAAAACCATCAGGGTGCCTTTCGTGATGCTGCAACACTTTCGAGGATCAAATGGATGACTGGGAACCAGCATTGATCAACCCAATTGCGGAAAAGCGCACCGTATTACTTCTTGATAATGCAGGAATTGTAAAAAAGCAGTGGGCAAGTCCCAACTAATTTTGCAGGGTGGGCAGAAAACGCCATCGTTCTGCTCAAAGCTTTAAAGATCTCAGAAATCGACTTGCTAGGGCCGGCTCCGTAGCTCAGATGGTCACTCTTAACGGAGGAGATCTTGTTCGACGGCTAGTTCTCGCAGGTACTGGCCCCAGGTTGGTTCCTTCATGAAACTCCTGAAAGCGTCAAACCCTGAAAAAAACGAACTCGCGATTAGGGACTCCTTTTACTACCCAACAACCGCAGGCAGAACAGCAGCTAAAGCGTCATGGGAAACGAATCTAAGAGCGCAAAGATGCTAGGGCAGGACTCCTGGACGAAAAGGGGACTAAGGATCAAGCCGCATCGTGGCAGCATTGGTCGAAATCCAATACCGACAATTCTTTTGAAAGTCTTTATGAGCTAAAGATGCCGGCGCTTATTGCGATTGGAGATAAAGATACGTTGATACATACCGCTAATTCATGGAACTCATACTAGCATATATCTGATGCGTATTTGGCGATCTTTTCTGGGGCAGGCCATGGCTTCTTGAATCAGTACAATACTGAGCTCGCGGCTAGTGTCAGTGAGTTCTTGGACCACGAGGTGGAGAAGGTCGAGGTGGCAATAATTAGGAGCAAGATTTGACCGAAGGACAGACTTTACGCCATGGCTTCACTGTGTTCACGGTATGTCCGATGACGACTGTACACATTCATGCGGCAAATTCTAAAACTTCTAAGCCTGATTTTTGTTGATTGGAAAGAGTAAAATCCTTTGGCGGTTAACAAATAAGGCTGAAGATCGACAAGATGCTTGGCGCGCTCTTGGCATTGCAGCAATCCCAAAGCCTGCACCTCTCGTGCCTCTCGCTATGCCGATGCTGCGCACACTGGCGGGCTGGACTCGAAGTACCTGCTCATGGCCGTAAATATCCAATAATACGTTGCTCTGTCACTAATTATGGCCCCATCTGCTGATACAATTGTGCGGTGCGGCTGAGCAGCTGTCATCGCCTGAAACGCACGGAACCTCCGAATATGGCACCGCTTCCTCGTGTCTATAGCCTTTTTACTTCTTGAAAGTGGCGTCAGGAGCATGCAGGGCGTGCAGGAGGATTGTTTCAAGAAGCGCAAAACGCACATCTGAGCCTTTGAAGTCTCGCATCGCTTCCCGAGTCCCCCTGTGTATGGCTCTTCGATTGACGAGCTTGTTTCCTACTGTCTCTTACAAGTTCACTCGCACTCTGTTCTACTATGGCTTACTTTCCGCTGGATTACCGTATTACCTACCTGTCTGCTTCATATGCTCACTAATCCGACATGCGTTTGCAAGCTGCTATTGGCCTAATGGTGAGCCTGCCATAGCGAGAATAACCTCGATGATCTGTATGCTGACTGATAAGTAGGTACTGACAGGGATGCCGGTCTCCCTTCCAATCTATACTCAGCCTGTGATCTCGGCGCTTCCGCTGGCATGTGCTGTGCTCTGGACAGCACTTCTCCCTTCTTGAACGCGAAGTCGGGCATTACATGTCGCAGCGATGGTCTATGTACCGACGTCAATAATGGATATCTATCGCGAACAGCCTGCACCGATGAGACGTGGTAGAGTCCCGGATGCGTCAAGCTCCGCGTCAATGGGACGAACCTGGCGAACAAAGATGTGATGATCACACAGTGCAGTAATGGGAGCTATTGCTGCGGGAGCAATGCCGATGCTAAGGCGTGATGTGGTTGTGGGTCAGGTTTTTGGGTGGTTGATGGGGAAGAGACGAAGGTCAATCCATCTATGGCGGCGGCAATGAGTTTAGCCTCTACGGGATCTCTATCATCGCCAAGCTCTGCTGCTGCCTCATCATCTACGATACCTGCTATCGATAGCCTTTCATCGGGCTCTATAGCCTCTTCGACAGCGCCCTCATCCAGTCCGGGGCCAGCCACAGTTACGCACATCGTTGCCACTGCTCCTGCGTCTACGAACGATTCTTTAACCCTTCACTGACAGCCAGCACAAGAGCAAGACGGCTGCAATAGCTGGAGGAACTATTGGAGGATTTGTCTAGCCTGGGCCTCCTTGCTGGAGCTTGCTGGTTCTTTCTGGTCCAGAGACGGCGAATGATTTCACCTCCGCCTCCGAAGCCAGATACGAGGATGGAGTGGAAAGATAGTGATCCCTACGTGTTCGAAGCACCGATACACACGGGTGAAATCAAGAGAAACGAATTGGCAGGCCCCGCTGTAAGCAGACCAGATCTGAAGGGATCGAATTTCTTTACTATGAGCTTGGAGATCGAGAAAAACATATCCGAACCTCACTCGGTATTTCGACCCACACAGTGAGCTTACATGCACGTACTCCGCATCCACATCAATCCTTGTCGCGGAGCAGGGACGGCAACTTTCGAGGACCTGAAAGTCACTGCAAGTTCCCTTACCCCGCTTTTGGGAGCAAGCATCGCCAGTATTCTCCGTACCTTACCATCTGCACGACACGACCAGTATAATTTTGAAATTGACCTACTGTCACAGCTCTCCAACGAAGCCCTTATGCCTCAAAGGCTCACTGTCGCCGTTGCCCAATCGCGCACCCTCTCTACAAATTCAGCTACCCTCTCCGCCCTTTCCGAAACCACCCAGGAAGCTGCCACAAACGGAATCAATCTCCTCCTCTTCCCAGAAGCATACCTTGGTGGCTACCCTCGGACTTGCTCATTCGGTGCTGCTGTCGGCTCCCGCAATGATATCGGTCGCGAACAATTCCTCCAGTATTTCCACAGCGCTGTCGACCTCGGCGACTCGCCGAGGGGTGCTGGCCAGGATTGGGTCGACAAGAAATTAGAGGTGGCCAAAGGGCAAAAATACAGGGGAGATGGGACAAGAGAGCAATTGGAGAAGGTGGCTAAAGATACTGGAGTCTTCCTGGTGGTCGGGCTGGTACGTAGGATCTTACTCTTTCTTGGACTACACCACGAGTCGAATGCATGAGCTTTGGACCGATCACGGGGTTCTTGCCCACTTTGTGCTCCCACAACATCCCGACGAGACACTCGTTGTTCATTGTGAGCAGTACTGACTCCGGAATTAGGTGGAAAAATCGGGAGGGAGCCTATATTGTGCCGTCGTATACGTCTGCCCAAGAGAAGGGTGTCTAGCAAAACGAAGGAAAGTGATGCCAACGGGAACAGAACGGTTGATTTGGGCACAAGGATCGCCATCGACTCTCAGAGCCATCGTCACCGAGATTGCTGGGGTTAAATTGACGCTTGCGGCGGCGATCTGCTGGGAGAACTATATGCCCCTACTCAGATTCTCGCTTTATTCGCAGAACATCAATTTGTATCTTGCACCTACGGCCGACGCTAGGGAGACTTGGGTGCCGCTCATGCAGACTGTTGCCTGTGAGAGCAGGGCATATGTTTTGAGTGCGAATCAGTGCGTGAAGAGGAAGAATCTTCCAGATTGGATCACTGGCAAAAGTTCTGGGGGGCAATTTGGGCAAGATTCAGGCTCCAATGATACGAACGTAGCTGCGACAAACAAAAACCCAAGGCGAAGGTCTTCGATAGTCACGAAAACTAGAGACAATCATCAAATCTCATGGCCCTCACCGGAGCCAAACCCATCCTCGAAAGCCACACCTCAAGACCAGAAGACCACAAATGGAACATCGCCACTTCAGCTAAGTACCATTCCAACAGACGATCAAGCTGTACCCGACTTATCGAAATCTCAAGGCAATGTTGCGTCCATCTCCAAGTCTCAGTCGCAGGTCGATGATGACAGCGAAGACTTCGTCTCTAGGGGCGGCTCATGCATCATCTCTCCCACGGGTGGCATACTTGCTGGTCCTCTCTGGGAAGTCGAAGATGGTGGTTTACTAATCGCAGAGGTCGACTTTGAGGACTGCGAGAGGGGAAGGCTAGATCTGGATGTTGCGGGGAGCTATGGTAGGAATGATAGCTTTGAGTTGAAGGTCGCTGGGTTAGATATTAGCCCTCCACCATAGAAGAGAACATCGACAGAATGAACCAGTCATGCTCCAGAGCACAGAAGGAGGCTGTGGGGTGATCAGGGTCAGCCGCCCCTTGAAGCGGTGCGCCCTTTCACTCCAGCAGCACTGTGTACATAAGAATCCCATCCCCCCCTCCTCTTGACAAATTTTTTTGCGCTCGCAGTTGCACAATCTTCTCTCTTGTGCGATCTCTCATTGGCCGATCCTCGAACCCTGCGCACCTCGCTGACCGGAACACCGCCAACGCATCAGAACGCCACTCCGCCCTCTTCATGCGAGATGTCCTCCCACTTCCAACAAAACGGGCGCTATACGGACTACAATCCATCTCATTGGATTGATCCCTTCGGCTACCCTCTCCCGGCCGACCTGCCGCCTGCAGATTTTCATGGAGAGGATTGGCGTGCTGACGTAGCGCCGTGAGTTTTTTTTTATTGGCTGACCCAGGGGCACAGGGAGCTGAACGCTCAATCCGGCCCCAAAGCGCTCCCCAAAGTATCCCCCACCAAAGCGCTCACCAAAGCGCTCACCAAAGCGCCCCTACCAAAGCGCTCACCTAAGCGTCCCCACCAAAGCGCTCACCAAAGCGCCCCCACTAAAGCGCTCCTTAAAGCGCTCACTAAAGCGCTCCCCAAAGCGCTCACCAAAGCGCCCCTACCAAAGCGCTCACCAAAGCGCCTCCACCAAAGCGCTCCCCAAAGCGCTCCCACCAAAGCGCCCACCAAAGCGCCCCCACCAAAGCGCCCCCCCCAAAGTATCCCCCACTAAAGCGCTCACCGAAGCGCCCCCCACTAAAGCGCCCACCAAAGCGCTCACCAAAGCGCCCCCTACCAAAGCGCCCACCAAAGCGCCCCCCACCAAAGCGCTCACCACCAAAGCGCCCCCTACTAAAATGCTCACCAAAGCGCTCACCAAAGCGCTCACCAAAGTATCCCCACCAAAGCGCTCACCAAAGCGCCCCCTACTAAAGCGCTCACCAAAGCGCTCACCAAAGTATCCCCACCAAAGCGCTCACCAAAGCGCTCACCAAAGCGCTCCCCACCAAAGCGGCCCTCACTAAAGCGGCATCGACCGTGCATTACCAGAATTTTGATGGGAACACTTCCTCCACATCTCGCCCTCAAGGTTTCCAGCGGCAGCGGCGAGAAGATCATCAAACCACTTTGTATAGTGTTCCCTCAATTTGCCATCTCAACAAAGACGGGGCTACTCAATATGCTCATCCTTGGTATCAGGCATCTTGGGTTCAGGGAAACCCTCCAGCCACAATTTCTTCGCCCGAGAGCCATGTCTTGCCGCAAGAAGCATTACTCAATAACAATGGGCTGAACGAAACCTCTCCTCTGGAGGACAACTCCATCGATGCTAGGGTATCTGTCCCAACCTCCGTCTCACCAAGCCCAGCCTGCACCTGTCTTGTCTGCCTCGGGTTGGGTACGGAGTCGCCAAATCATTTCGCCATTGCAGAATTGACTCATCTATGTCGTTTTGCAGGATGCGGCTGGTTTCCTTATCACTATTTCAAGTCGGCACCTTACTGGGATGCTAACCCTAAACGTAAGAGCGATGAATTCAAACATCATGAGAGGCGTCATTGTGCAAAACTCAGAGATTCTTACATGTACGGCAAAAAGATCAACCGCGCTGGCCCGATCCGCCACGGAGAAATGGACTACTTTTTCTGCGCCCATCCAAATTGCACGTTCACAACTCGACGCTGGTCCGACCTCGAGCGCCACACCGCCTCCAAACATTGCACAGCTCCGAAGCCGTTCCCCTGCTCTGCCTTAGACTGCAAATACCACGGCGAGGGAAAAGGATTCAGTCGCAAAGACAAGCTCAAGAGCCATTTTCAGACAGTCCATGAGGGTAAAGCACGCCCCGGGAAGGCGAACCGTGTCATCAAGCCAAAGGCCTCTGGAAAGCCTGCTGTCAAACCAAACGCGAATACCGCGTAAGCAGCGAGATATTACAGGAGTGGCATCTACGGGAGAGATGAGGCTTTGCTATGAGGGGATAGTGAGAGCTATGGAAGGATGATATTGTCAACTTATCGGTCATTGACTTTTTTGGCGAATTTCTTCTGGTTGCATATGAGTATGACTTTGTCACTGTCGCTACCCCTTTCCTTTTGTTCGCTTACGAATTAGGATCTATCATTCCTTAAGCCTTTTCCTTGTTGAACTAGCAACTCAATCATGTCTTTGGAAAGTATCTACATCTTGCTTGTTACAACTACGCTTTACGAAATTTACACGTCCATGCTGTGGCCGTTGATGCCACGTTTGGGTCTTCCTTAGCTTACACTAGTTTTGGTCAGGTCGTAGCAAGGCGCACTCTGTATTGGTCTAGCGAAATTAAAGCCTCTCGAGTGTCCCGTAATGTTCCAGACGCCAGCACTTGGGTAGTTCCAGGCACTGTTCGAGCAGCAGCAATTATAGTGGCTATGGGAGCAGAGTCATCTCCACCCTTGCAATAATCGTCTCGTTGTGAAGTAGAAAGTGGGATTTAAAAAGTCCATGTATAAGGCTGTAATATTATTATTGGCTGCCCAGTATCTTTGGGGGCAGGAACGCTGAGTCCTTTCTGTCTACTCAGAAGGGTAGCTTTAAGTATGATCTGGCTCTACGAGGATTGTATGTATCGATAGTGAACGTGCAATTACCTTACATCATTCAAAGGTCTAGCTAAGGTAGCACTGGTAAGAATTCAAGTTTCCACGCAGCCAAGGCGGAGAGGACTTGGTATGTAATCTTTTCCTGGGTTTTCCTGTTTCTGTTTCACGTATTCTTTATATCCTAATGCCCTTTGACATGATGCGTACCTCTCATGTGGTAAAGACTCGCCAATCTGAGCTATTCGTATTATCAGATGCTGTGCCACCGTCCGATCAATTTTTTCGACGGGCTTTATTATGTTGGTGAGAGGTTTAGTTGTAAAGCAGAGCGAAGTTCACACAGATAACGTGATCTGCAGCCACGGTCGCCTACCTTTCTTGTCCCAAGTAACCCCCCAGCAAAGCGAAACGGGTCAAGATCGATAAAGTCCTAAGAACAGGAGATATTGATGAGTTCGTTGAAAATTATTCGGAAAGCGGCGGCACAGCCCAGGAGACTCGAAGACGATGGTTTTAGCGCCATCGTGGGAACCTAGATGTGAGTAGATTTTTGAATGTTGTAATTGAATAGGGGATGAGACAAGGAGGGAGAAGATATATGCGAAGGGGTGTCCAAAAGAAAGTGTCGGAAACAGTGTCCAGCACCCACAATGTCAACGGGCGAAAGTGTCGAACGAAGTTGGGGGGGTAGAGGCCTCTTAGGTACTCGATGACTGCCTAGTTGATGCCGCCGTGATCCGGTAACTCTTGCGGGAGACGCTGGAAGGCGAAGGTTTGACATGACTTGAAAGCCTTCTGCTGGCGGTTAGCGCCACAGTCTTGCAATGCTTAGCAAGGCAATATGCAAGTCAGATTGTCAAGTCTTGCAGAACAGGCTATCTTCGGTATTCAAGTCGCACTTATACTGTTGTTGCGAAGATCGATATTCAGTACTACGGATTAAGAATTTACCTATCCGGTCACCCCTAGATACCTAGGCGCCAAAACAGAGGTTTCTGCCCCCAAAAGAACACCGTTTGTATATTTACAGGGGCCAGACGATGTATTAGCAGACTATGATAGGCCTAGAGGTAGCCAGTTTTTGGGTAATAGGCCCTATCAGGGTGAAAACATTGGGTTTCTAACTGCCAAGCCCAGATCGTTAAATTTTAAAACCACCCTAGTGTGGTATCTGCAAAATGCTAACTACCCAGCTACTTATTCTTCAGGAACTCTCATGTCTCGTCTCTGCATTTCAGCCTCATCCTCCTCATCACTCTCCAAATCGATGTCCAGCGGTTTCGTCAGCGGCAAGAAATCCACTCCCTTCTCATCAAGCAGCTTTAGCCTTTTAGCAGTAGCAGGATGTGACTTATTTAGCTAAAGAACTTTGACGCGATGATAGCTAGACGTTACGTGGAGGTCCCAATACGGTGGCGAATGAAGTGTGGAAGAAATACCATCTAGATCGCACGGATGTCGGCTGAGTGTTGAGTGCAACTAACGACTTGTTCTAGCCAGCCTTCAGCGTCGACTGGTAGATCGATACTACAGAGCCTCCATGTATGGTAGTATTTCTATTTGAGACCCTACTATGGCGTTTCATACCAAAGACTGCTCCCATCGCCGCTCACCTTGACACGTTCAGGCCAGTGGCCACGGCCACTGTAGGCCCAACCGCGTAATTTGATGGTACCGTCGTGGATGACGACTGCTTTGGTGATGGGGCTGATAATGGCGGAGGCGACGGGCATGTCTTGGATGGAGAAGCCGGAGCTGTATGTGGCGTTGTGCTTGCAGGCTGGCGGGGTGTAGTAGAGGTATTCTTTCTTCTGAACGGGTGCTTGAGAGGGTTCGGAGAGGCATTGATGCGGGCGAGCCATTTGATGCTTCTGTAGACCGACGCCTAGGTCAGACAATCTATGTGTGTAAGGCAATAGATGAGCATACCGCGCTCCAATGTAGCCAAACACCACAGCTCGTAGCGGGTAGCCATGAATTTTGGGCAGTGGCTTCCCATTCGTTTCCCAAGCCAGCATGACTTCGTGGACCGGGACCTTTCGCCATGGTACGGAGACGCTCTATGTGCAAGGGGCAAAAGGGAGGCCTTATCGACGCTGTATTATCAAAACCCAGTCCAATTCTTGGTACTGCTGTGACAACAGGTCGGGAGATGGTCTGGGGTAGCTGCCGTGAAGCTTGCGGCTCTAGACCCAGGGAGCTCCTCCGAGGCTTGCCATTTTCAACGCTCTATCCCAGACCTCATCTGTCTTAGCCTCGTGAATCATGGATGCGTTGAAGAAGCAAGACTGACTCAGGCGTGGGAGGGTTGTGAACAGGGATTGGTGCATGTTGAATCTGGCCCCAGCGGCCCCAGCAGTTGTCATTCTAAATTTAGTGTTTGTCACACCGCAGTGCAGGGTCCAAGCCCGTCCAAACACTCGTACGACTGACTCCCTGCCATTAGCTGGGTACTTTAAGCCTTTCTACTCGTAAATTCCTCTTCTCCTTGTTCTCTACCACCGTGATCCTACAAATCGACCTTAGATACAAACGATATCCTTACAAAGCCTCATCAACTCTTTTGAATAAACAACCACAGTAACCACCATGCCTGAGATCACCCAGCCTCTTCCTACCCAGCAAATGACTCCCCCCAGTGCAAACGGTGCTCCCCAGAGCATTGATCAGCAGCCCGTAAGTCCTTCCACCCTCACATCATCAACATCGACAAATATATCAGCCTGAAGCCTCATCTTATCACTTGGCACATCAGCAACAAGCAACGACAAGCATTGCCAAGACGGTTATCTTTGCCGCAGACTCACTTAGCTGACTGCGCTTGTGCTACAGCAACCCCAAGAGCCCATGCAATTGCGTGGCGGAGGAGAGAAAGGAGACATCTGCTGCGGCCTGTATGTCTATGCCCCACTGTGATGATGTGTGGGTACGGAGTGCTGACGCTGGTGTAACAGTTGCGCAGGTCTTGCCTGCTTCGAGTGCTGCGAGTGCTGTTGCTAGAGAATGAACACCCATACTGCCACTAGCTTGATCGGGGAAGGAGACAAAGCTACGGCAGAAACAGATATTTGATGGTGGATGTTATTTGGCGTGAGACGTGGGTTGAGCATTCTCTATATGGCATCTTGCTAGTCATGGTGTATGCGAGCATGCATCCTTCTACAATGGAACACTGAGATGACCAAGTCCTATATTCTCCCTTCTGCGTCAATCTTCTCCATTGTGTTCGAAGATAGGATATATCCATCTTCTCCATACTCTCACATGTCCCTCCATCGATCTCTTTCCAAGATAGCAGCCCATATGCCTCCATCACCTTCCCCCTCTTGGACAGGGAATCACATCGATTCCGCACCGCCCTGATCTTCGCAATCTGTTCCAATTCCACACAACTCCTCCTCCTCTGCCCACCCAGCAGGAAGGGGGCTTGGTGGGGAAAGATGAGCTCCATCGTAACCACCATCACCATGATCACGATCATCTGCAGCAAAATCATCAACATATCACACGTCTTCAAGCTCTCTCCCGAGTACGCCCATATGTGGTTCAGTGCAAATTCGTGAGCTAGGCCGCGGAGCTGGCCGATGAGAAACATCTGTTGCTGGCTTAAAGCTGCGGTGGTGTCGCCCTGTCGGATGATGGAGGTTGGGGTTAGCGGGTGGTGGTGATCCTGAGGGAGATTGAAAGGAATGCAGCACGTACGGTTAAAAGGGTTGGGTGATTGCTGGTGGAGGCCGTGTTGGCGATGGTCAGGCAGGTGAGGCAGGTCAGTGGTTTGAATCGTGTTCTGTGAATTACGTTGAAAGGATAGATTGAAGCTGAGCTTTGCAAACTGACCACGAAGATTGGCTTCGTGGGCGCCTGATAGGCGCTTTTTCATGAATTTCTTGGCAAGGCTTGTTACATGAGGTTCGGCCATTGGGGGAATAGGATGGCCATGGAAGAAAGCTAATCACTGATTCCTGGACGGATTTAGTATACATAGAATCCGCGGCGGCGGCACTGGATCGGTTTCCTCGATGTGCCCATTGATCGAGTTCTCATTGAGCAACGCAGCTCGACTATCGCCAAGCTTTCAAATCTTTCAAAACCCTTAGCACGCATGTTTCTAGATGATCATCGCATCCTGTCTCATCACTCATTTCTCCCCACAGGCATTTCATCCCAAACCTCGCGCCCTCCCCAATCACCCTCCCTGGTCATCCTACCTCCTCCACCTTCCCTGCACCACAACAAGTATCCCAACCACAGCCATCACCATCCATACCATCACCGGCGTCATAAATCTTGTGCCACCACTCATCTTGGCGCGATCCTTTGAGCACGGGATACCTCCATCAATTGCTCGCTGGCGATATGTATTATAGCAAATCTAGTCGAGTTGATACTGGGTCTCCTGCCCTTGGGCGAGAAATTCGGTGAGCAGAGCAAGCATTTGTCGCGAGAGGGATGTGAGGGATTCGAGCTGGGTGGTAGAAGGATTCGTCGTGCGTTAGAAGGGAGGACTGGGAAGGGAGGCAAAGGAGGAGACGCACTGTTGACTCCGAGGGATTTGTTGCGTTGGTGGGCGAAACCACATTGGTAAGTGTGTGCTTCGGTGTGGGCGATCGTCTTGGGTGTTTGTGGTGTCGATTGTGTGAGATGCGAATTGAAGAGCGGGAGTAAGTAAGGTAGCTGAGATTTGTACCGAAGGCTGCGGAAAGCTCTCTTTGGGCTCGTGATACGCGCCTCTTTCTTGAGTATCTTGGCGAGGCTTGTTGTACTATATCTAGCCATCGAGGAGATTGAAAGGACTTGGTAAGAAGTCAATTACCGATAATTGATAGGTGTAGGAGTCTCGAATCACCGCTCTGGTTGTGAAGCTAACGTTCCCGTATGCCTTCAGGTAGATGAGGGATCGGGTTTACGCCAAACAAGCAAATTTGTCGTTCTCATTCGTCCAACCGGACATGTAAGATTCTTCTTTGCGTTAACCAGTCCGAGAATTACTATCTCGTGCATTCTGTGTCACCATTTCTCTCTTACTCCCCCTAGCTAACATTTCTTCGCAGGAATATCATCACAAGCGCCACAAATGAAATCACCACCATCGTGTTGGGGCCCGAGAATCCAGCAGCTGCCGATACATATAACATCATCTCATTCGACCTGCTTTTTGGGGTCGAATAGCTGGATTAGGGGGCTCGTCCCGGTGTGACAAAGAGAGCTCCAGAGGAGGTCAAGATTCCTTGCACAGTGGCTCCCTGTTGAAAATTTCTTAGAATAGTACTCGGGGGTGATCAAGGCTTGTCGTTCTGGTGAGAGTCACTGAAGTAGTGTTATCTATAAAAATCGGGATCTTATGCTTGAGGAATGGCGAAATGACGAGGAAGTCTACGAATATTGTTTTCAATTGTGAGAAATATAAAGCTCACCGTCAACAATAATGCAAGTCTCAGCTTTATTTGCAGTTGGCTGGCAAGGAGATTGGACTGGAGAGTGAGAAACTTCGATCGCTATCTTGAGAGATCACACGACACGAGAGGAGATGAGATGGAAGCGTTGTATCGGGCCCACCATCTACGAGCCGCAAAAGGGAAGTCGTCTTTTCGTTGACGATTCCATGCTGAAAAGCGTTACGCAAGCCCGAGATTGGAGCCGGGGATGGTTGTTGTGCCTCCATATGTTTATAGGACTGAAAGCCGATCTCAGACCAAAGTAGGCCCTGCACGTCCGACCAGGGTACCTTTTGCTCAATTATCCCTTTCCGGGCTTCTCCATTGGCAGAGACGACACCACTTGCGACAGCTGCACTGATCCTGTATCCTAATTGCGGCAGTCTTGGCTTTGTGACTTTTACTTGGTTGTATGCGCTGAGGTTGACTCCGAGCTTTTTGAAATCCTTGTTGTATTTGGCTGGGTACGGCCCCGACCCTGCCCCCCCATTTGCGATTGAATGACTTGTCGTAAAAGGGCCTTGTCCAGGGGTTCTTCGGGACCAGCTGCCATTGACTCATAGATCTCCTTGTCTTTTTGAGCGAGATTGTTGAGGACCAACTTTGAATTCGTTCCTAGGGGTGGATTTGCGAACAGATCCTGTGTAAGAGGAGTGGGAGCTGACACGGCACCTGAACCGGTGACTGCTGGGGATGAAGTGGTCGAACCGTCTTGAACTTGAGGGACTGTAGCCAGATTTGTGGCCGCAGCATTTGGACGCGGGGGATTCCCTCCTCTGAGAGCTGTGAGAGCTACCCCACCAATTTTCCCTAACAGTGTAGATTTTTGTGAAGACATCCTTACGTGTGAAGCTAAGCTATTCGCGCAGTTCGATCAACTTATTCTACTCCAAGTATGAGTAAGATTTGTGGCCTTTTTAAGGGATGCTGTTGATGGAAACCAACCGCTGACGTTCTTTGAATAGCCAAGGGATAAATTGTTTTTTTGATGGGTCAGCGAATCAATACACATAAGCTAATCTTTTTGCCATAATTTAATTTGCCAATAGAAAGCAAGCTTATTCAGCTGAACGACGCCTATACACTGTTTGGAATACTGGAGCGATCATGCAACTGGCTTGGTTTCCAGCTTGATAAAGAGTCGTAAGCGGATTGCAGATTTTAACCAAAATCGATAATCTTGTAAGGTAATTCTATGCAATGCAAGTGTCCTCTTACCCTTTCCCCAAAACGTTAACCGCCTTAAAAATCTTCCTTGAAACTGTTCCTTAATCTCCAGGACCGACCCTCAGGACAGTAATTCCTCACCCTTCACTGTACACTGCTACCTTGCTCTTAGTCTTCTTCACGAGAATGATCTGGAGCTGTCGAAGCTTCTCCTTGTAGAGAAAGAGGCGAAGGGTGCTATCGTCGTTAAATTCATGTCCCTCATTATTCTTGGAGTATGGTAGCAATGAATTCTTGCCAAGATGGAAAAAGATATCTTCAGCCTCGCCTTGGCGCTCTTCCTTAGTTCTACCGCGCTCGATGCCTGCAAAATATAGGTCGTGCATGGTAAGAGCTCTGAAGATCTTTGTTCGTTGAGCCCTATACAGTCCCAACACGGCCTTGAGTAGGGATTGAGCAAATCTTCGGTGTTCGGGCTTTGCTACTAATGTTCGGGCTTCATCTCTGTTCAGGCTTTGACTAATCACTACCAATGCTTTATTATTGGGGAAACCCTCGAGAGGTTGTGGAAGAAAAGAAAAGCATGCGGGGTAATCGAGACATCATAGACCCCAGTCATTCTCGCATTTTTGCGCCTCTTGCTCTCTTGCAATTTTTTCTGCTGCTAGCTGCTCTTCCTCCTTTTTGCGCCTTGTGTCTCTTTGTGCTGCTGCTTCCAATGCGTGTCTCAATTCGGCTTCCAGCTCGCGAGCACGTCCACGTCGCTCCCTGCTCTGCTGGCCCAGAAATACATCATGCCCTTTCTCAAGCCCTTCAAGATCGTTGCTCAACCAGTCCAACTGGATACGTTGGTTCGTCTGCTGCTGTAGTTGTTCTTGATGCTTCGCGTCGTTCTCTTTCTCTGCGGCTTCCATGCTTTGGGTCCAGATTGACGTACGGAAATTGTTTCTATTTATGGCTTTTGCTTCTTCTTCGACAATTTCGCAGTCTCTCTGTTCCATTCCGTTGATTTTAACTTCTAGAGACCGCACTTTGATCCTGAGCCGTAGGAACTTCTTGGTTCTTACTCGTGTCGCCGCAAGCCATTCTTCCCTTGCTGCTTCATCTTGCTTCTCTTTCTCGGCACGCTTCCTAGCTTCCCTTTCCCGCCAGGTTGGTCTGGCTCCAGCTGTCTTTTTTTTCTCGGCACGCCTCCAGGTCTCCCTCTCCTGCCAAGTCTCGCTCGCTGCATCTGTCTTTTCTTTCTCAGCACGCCTCCGGGCTTCACGTTGCTGCCAGGTCTCTTGCGCATTCTTCAGATCCTCCGCCCACTGTTCCCCTTTAGAATTCTCATAAGAAGTTCTTTCCGGTGTATCATCTGTAGCGATGTCTTCATCCTCTGGAAGCGTTCTGTTGTACAGAATCCTGTGATTTTCGTTCGAAAGAGTATCGTAAGCCTCATTCAGCTTCGACCATTGAATCAGTATCAGCCACAGTTCTATGTAAGAGACAGGCTTTTCACCTCTTGCATATCGGCAACAGCATTACGACTTCCCAGATTCTTGTCAGGATGTAGTTGGAGGGTCAATTTGCGGTAGGCTTTTTTGATTTCCGTAGCTTGAGCTCGTCGAGCAATTCTTAGGATGTCATAGTATGTCCCTACTCTGCGCGGAGCCATGATGTTGGATGAATGGTGGTTGAGGAAAACTTTGGATAGTTCTTCCGGTGGGGACTTTTTGAGGCGACAACTTTTCAACACATGCATGGAAATGAATGGAGCAGTAGTAGTCAATGATAGCGTTTGCTTAAAAATAATCTTGTTTGATGCATGAATGAGATGGGTATAAGTAATCCTTTGTGGGCACGGTAACAATCGAATTAGTTCGAATTTTCATAATTTTATCCGATTGACTGGCGACCTCAATGCTTGTCATTCTCGGAAATGCCAGAATCTCTTGTCACGCTGGCAATGTGGCAGTTTTCAATGGCACCTTGGTACTACAATGAGTAGGAATCCGAGTAGGTGATTATCCTTGCTAGCCTGTTGTCAAGTCGATAAGGCATATCATTTGGGGTCCTTACCTTTTTTACAAGGTTTATCATAGTCCTAGTGGAGTATAACTACCGTAATGGCCATTAGCTGATTTGAGTGGCTTGCATCATAAGGACATTAGTAGTTTATGGCATAGATCTGCTTACGCTACTTCTATGAAGAAAAGACCCCAACTTCTCGTTATCTGCTTGTTATAGATAAACTAGTGAACGATGAGCTGGCGTGCATCTTTGATACTTACAAGTAAAAGTGTAGATATCCATGCTGAAACCCTATCAAGACTCTTTTTCTGCTTTCAGTGCTGTCCACCTTTTGCTTCCTGCGGTCCTTGGGCGTCAAAATTCGTCTTGATAGTCGCCTCTAAGTCTTTCACACATGCCTGCCGTCTCTCGAACCCCTGACTCAGATATTGCTGATATTCGCTTTCTAACCGTTCTAGTTCTTTTTGATGGGCCATCAACCTGATTCTCATATCGATCAAAAACGTCATGCGTCCCTGATGCCTCGCAAACCTTGATTCCTCCAATTCCCAGATTTCTGGCTTCCGTATTGCTGTAAGTAGCTTGTTCTCTTGCTTGAGTTTCCTCTACCAACACATGGAGATCTCGCTGCTCCCCTTCTCTGATTTTAGCTTCTGTTGCCTGGATTTTCGTATTAAGTACAGGGATATTGCTGATCTTCAATCCCGCCTTCGCTGCCCATGTAGCATTCTCGAGCGGATCCTCTTCCCTAGCTTATTCTTCCTTTCGGGCATTCGGTTCTTAGCTTCGTGCTGTCTTTTTGATTCCTCTACCCGTCGCTTTTGAGCTTTACGCTGCTTTTGCGCCTCCTTTTCTCGCTGCTGCTGAGCTCAATGTTGCTTCAGATACCCCTCTTGCCGACCTTCAGCTCTTGACCCGTAGTTGGAGGGGGCTTCCTTTGCATATGTAGCTTTGGTGTATGCCCTTTTTCGTCTGGAGAAGCTTTGCGTCATAAGATGTCCGGCGATTTCCATTAGACAATACTTCGTGGACTTTATTCAACTCTTGAAAGTTGGCAACCGGAAGAGGGTTCCCCAGATCCTTGTCTGGATGACGTTGAAGGGCTTATTTGCGGTATGAATTTTTGATCCTCTGTTGATGAGCCTGTTGTCCAACACCAAGTACCTGTTAATGAATTCTCGTTGATGTAGTTGGCGCCATAGCGTCTGGATGTTTCGAGATTTGCCGTAAAAATGGTAAAAAGTCTTCGAGATTATGGTACGATAGCCTCCTGACCTTTTGTTATGTTACCCACGTTTGGTCGAGGTTCGACACATATTTCGTAGCGGCGTTGGTATTTCGTTAGCACTCAGTAGACACCAAACCAGATCATATATCGTGCTTGAACAAAGAACTTTATACATTGGGTAAAAGGGCGAGACATTGCAGCAAGCATTACGCATAGGCGTCTGCATATTAGCCATTTGGCTGGTGCCAACTCCTGAAAAGAACTAATGCGACGCACATCTGCCGTTTCAAAAGCCTTGTATATCACCCAGCACGCCTGGTTCTGGCCGCATCTCTGCAAGGAGAGCTGGTTGGAGATTTAGTTTTACCGATGAAAATTGATCTCATCGCGACGACCAAGTAAGATCCATCCAAGTCTGTTCAACTGAACTAGTAAACAATATGAATATCTGCCGTTGTGTCACCGTCCTCCTATGCCCGGAGCACTCCCAAAAATGTGCCATCCTTGCTATCAAGCACCCAGCTTCGCCTGTGCTTCTACCTCCCTTTCATTTGCATCAGTAGCACAACAATGATCACAGCCAGGAATATCCCAAATGTCGAGGGTGCTTTGAATGATGACGCTGCGGAGCATGTCGGACGCATCCATTCATAGCCGAGGGTGCCGCATATAGATTTTAGGGCTCGCTGATTCTCCTGACTTTGGCTGAGGGTTTGAGAGACAAGCTCGTTGAGGCGGTTGGTGAGCGAGGTGAGAGTCGCGAGCTGGGAATAAATGTTAGCAGAAGCTAAATGAAGACTGCTGTGATGCCATGCGGTCTTACGGCTGCGCTTGTCGAATTATCTGCTGAAGACATCGTAGGCGGCGATTATGAATTTTGTAGATCGGTCTTTTTTGATCGATTCTGGTCTTGTCTTGTTGAGATGTTGTTTGTGGCTACGATGCACCTAGCCGAAAGCGGGTGTTTCGAAGATCACCTCAGGTAGAACAAAGAACTGTTTGCGTCAGGTTTGACCTGGAATGAGCGCTCAATACTGATTGCTTCTGAAGCTATAATCACCTTCAAAAGGATGCAGACGGAGACTGATGCTGCGATAATTGAACGCAGTCGTGATTGTGAGTCAAAACTGTCAAAGACTCAGGGTCCCAAGTCAATCTTCACTTCGTAGCACTTGCAATGGTAGTGTTGGTGCCTAGGCCCCAAATGTGTCACCCGAACAAAACGAAATACAATGATGAAAGAGCGATGCGGGGGAAATATTCGCACAGCCCCAGATGTAATAAACGGAGTAATGAACGAGCCTTATTGGCCATCAACCCCGACAGTCGCGATCACGACAATACTGCAAAACACTGCTACTGTGACGTTTTTGTTTCAATCCCACATCGGCGACCGTTAGGCAGTCTCTGTTTCGATGAAAGGGTGGAGCACCAGCTAGGAGGCATGAAGTAAGAGATTATGTAGGGTACTCATAGGACCAAATCAGCAATAGAGGCACACGAATTTTCTCTCTACACGAAGACGACGACAGACGCAGACCGTAACTAGCGATCACAGCCAGTGAAGTATTGGCTATGCGTAAGAACAATCATTGTGTGGCATAAGACTCATGAGCGGCCAGAAAGTCGAGTCACTGTATTCCACGTGAAAAGTGCGGCCTACGCTCTAGAGCCAGTGGACCGAGTCCGGACCGAGTCATGACGGCCAGAGCCAATTTAGATGCCACATCTTCACACACAACTCGAGCAGTAATTGACCGCATGAGACTGGTAGGTCCTTTGATATGAGCTAGGATGAGCCTGTTCGACGACTCGGCAACCAGTCGCTTTGGAGTCTTCAAGGAACCTGGGATGTTGTTATGCTTAAACGCTTAGAAAGACGAGCTTCCGACAGGCCCAAGTCATGGGTCAGTCAAAGGATCTTTGGGCTGCACTGAGCGACGAGCGCTTGTACTATATGTCAAACCGCTCCTTAACCGCTCCATCTACGGACCATCCAGGAATGCATCAAAAGTGGTTGCTATTCCAATCGGATATGCTTTGCCGTTACCCTTGGAAGGTCTACGATCTTTTGCAAATTGAGCATGCTGCCTTCGCAGCCGTAGACTGCTTAATCTCGTGCCGAGTCTTCTACCCAAGCTCTTCAGTAGCAGTATGTCCCACTGTACACGATAGACTATCCGTCGACTTGTTCAAGTGGTGGGGGAAGACTTTGTCATTCACCCCTCGGTAGGTCCACGGGCAGGAAGGCTTCGAGCAGAGTGAGGAAGGTCGAGAACGTGCCTGATTGCCATGCGAGGGCGCTGGACCGTTGCTGGTTCCAGGACGTCAGGACTCTCATTCTTTTTAGGACAGGAAGTCAGGCCAGTGGGACGGAGTGAAAGCACTGCAAAAATTGCACTAGGCCTTGAGTTGTGAGATGAGGGTTCAAAGAAAGAATACGAACAAACCACAACACTATTGTACCAGCGCCATTGGGATCGCACCTAATATGATAAAGTATGAGACCCAGCAAATATCAAGCGCGTTTGATATATCGACTGATATTGATATGTCGACACCGCGATCGCGAACATCACACCTTCCCAATGAACCAATATCTATTCACCACAACGAAATGGCAGATGTTTCCAGCGCAGCCCCTGCATAGCTTGCCGAGTGAATACAAGAATCTGTGGAATTTCTCCAAGACAGCTAGTCGTTACTTCATACTCTCCACTTTCTCTGTGTCACACACTGTTAAGACACATCCCTCAATACTCTTGATTTTTGAAGCACAAAGACCTTCTCCTTCCCTTGCTAGTCGGAATCACCTTCCAAGATATTACATCCAATATCACCACAGACATATTGTGCTCGAGATTCTCCCAACATGATCAATAGCATTACTGTGGCTTGGGCCATCCCAGTAGATACGGCGTTTGTCGGCGCCCGCATTGAAGCGTACGCCGAGGCTAAAGCCACAATTTCTATGCTCCGGCTCTGCATCAAATACGCTCAGACAGGAACGTCTCTGGGTAATATACCCACGGAAATGGTTGAGAACGTGGCTACACACGTTCGTCAATCTATCTTCGAATCACGCCTGAAAGGCTGGCAGAACGCCATGATCTGTTGCATGGGAGAGTGCTCGCCTCGTGATCACATCAGCCCAGAAGAGTTCTGCGATCTAGTGCCAGAGTATTTGAGTGATATGGAGGACGATAGTGACATGGAAGGCGAACTCATGATGGAGCTAAGATGTCAAGGTATTGGCGACGATGAACACGAGGAAGTGGTTCTCGAAACCTTGTCTAAGATTGGTGAAAACTTTGTACCTCGAAAAGGGACTGACTTCAGCAAATACAGGAAGGTTTGAAGCCCAGTGAACGCTGATCGATACAATATACTAATAATCCAACGTAGACTTTCACTGAGCAGTTCGGGCTCGAGGTTTATTTTACCGTTTCCTGCGACTACTCAGACGACAACGTCTTACCCATGTCTCCTGCAAGAAAAATACTCGCATATCTGATACTGCCATCAGTCTATTCTCACGTGAGAACATCCCAAGGTCCATTGGAGGTTTCCTTCCTCTCCGCGATGATTGTCGACCCATCACTTACTAAGGAACCGTCTTCTGAGCAGCATGATCTTTTCAAGGCCGCAATGAGAACGTTGCAATTGAAGCCTTCGGTGGACCCTGTACAAGCTACATCCACCTATCCCACATCAGATCGCGCTTCGTTAACCGCAAAGGACAACCTCGTTAGACACGAAGAGGCCAACGTTAACACGCACTGGTGCTCGAAGCGAAAAGTAACGCAAGATCATGCTTCTGGTAAGCAATGATAAGCAACGTGGTAGTATAATGGCTAATACCTTCAGCAATGGCGTTGACGGAATGGCCAAAGCTTATGGTGCTCGCATCAGGAAAAGATTACGCAACTGAGCCAGACTATTGACACTCTTTGCCATATTGCTTCTACTAGGATCTCACTTACCAATCACGATGCTGATAAATGTAGAGTAGGTGCAGAAATCTTGTCCCCATGTCGAGGCAGTCATTGATATTATCATCTAAGTACAGTAGCTGCTCCATGTCCATGATGCTCAACCCTGCGCTACAGAAATGGATTGTATCTCAAGAAGGAATTAGGATCGACTAGCTAGTTATGACTGATGAGCTCCTGTCTGTGGAGGTCGAGGACTTGCGCTTGATATCGATGCCAAAGCGACTCTCTGATTAGCCAGACAACATCTAAGATGGGCATCCTGCCACTCATAGCTTCATGCTTTCGTCACTTGATGATCTCAATTAATTCATACCACGCCATGTCTTCATTGCTGTGAATGTACTAGCGATAGCTGCAAACTTCTCATTCAATCTCGCCTACTACTCTTGTCATAATCCTACTCGAAGCCTACTACGAGCTCGTTCTCGTCATCAATCCAGAGCGACCTCCCCTTGTAAAGAGGTATACAATTCCATGACATGTAGCTTCCTGCATTTTGGGATATTGTCAGCTGGAACACCATTTGACGACCATTGTTAACAAGACCAGTACTTTACATTACATGGCGTAGGCATAGTAGTCGGTCAACTTTCACAACCGCGCTAAATCCACCCAGAAGTGGAGATACCAGCATGCGTCCTCGGTCCCTCGGTTCTCTCGGAGATGTCAAAGGTGACGGCTCAGGGGGCAATTACCTCGATGGATTTTGATATCCTCGCTCCTGGCGAAAACGCATACTCGAGCTTGATCGCCAATCTCCCTTGAGCTCAACGGCAGACACAATGCGCCCTTCTCCCAAACCATGGCCCACCGATACTCTCCTCCGCTTCGACCCATCAAGCTCTCTCATTCCCAACCGGCCCAATCCTTATTCCAGCGCCGCTCACGATGGCTTTACGCCCTCCCCGCCCTCACCATAATCTACCTATGGCACACTTCCCACCTCACCCTCCTCCCCCACCACGCCCCCGTCCACGCCCCCTCCCTCATCTACAAGAACGTCGACTGGTCCCGCTATGCCTACAGCCAGTATGCGACTAATAGCGCCTACCTCTGCAACGCCGTCATGGTCTTTGAAGCTCTCTCCCGCCTCGGCAGCAAAGCCGACCGCATCCTTTTCTACCCGCAAGAGTGGGATACCGACATTGCCGACCTTGATGACCGAGATAGTCAGCTGCTTGTGAAGGCTAGGGAGTGGTATAAGGTCAAGCTTATGCCGGTGGAAATACCAAAAGAGGGCGATGATGCGTGGAATGGGAGTTTCACGAAATTCATGGCGTGGGATTTGACGCAGTATGAGCGCGTGCTGCATTTGGATAGTGATGTTACGGTGCTAAAGCACTTGGATGAGTTGTTCATGGCGCCGAGTGCGCCGGTGGGGATGTTGAGGGCGTATTGGAGATTACCGGAGGAGAAGCGATTGACGAGTCTTTTTGTGCTGTTGGAGCCGGATGAGGACGTGTATCAGCAGTTGATGGTTGCTGCGAGACCGGATCATAGGGCGAAGAATGATTATGATATGGAGATTCTGAATAAATTCTTTGGGGATTCGGCGATGGTGCTGCCGCATAGGCAGTATGGGTTGTTGAGTGGGGAGTTCAGGGCTAGTGATCATAGGAACTATTTGGGGAATGATTTGGAGACCTGGGACCCGGAGAAGGTGATGAGGGGGGCGAGTTTGGTACATTACTCGGACTGGCCTTTGCCTAAGCCGTGGGTTATGTGGCCATATAAGCTGATTGGGGAGATAATGCCAAGGTGCAAGCTTGGGCAGCATGGGAATGATGATTGTAGGGACAAGAAGATCTGGACTGGACTGTACGACGACTTCAGGAGGAGGAGAAAGGTAAGAGAAAATCTCCAATATTCGATTCGCTAATCCTGACCTCTTCGTAGGATATCTGTGCCCTGCTCTCAGCTCCAGCTCCAGAGTGGCCTCCTAGAGAGACAATTATAAACACTACTAAGAAAGAAGATTGAAGATTGCGACTAAGGTAGCCACGATATCAAAGACTTCAAGCCCGTTCGCTGGTGAGTTCCCGCTCAATTCCATATTGGATCGTATCAATCAATGCTCGTGTGCCAGGACTTCTCCCTCCTATTGACGTCTGTAATGCCACCCATCTGGGGCGTCATACGGCTTCTGCCTCTAAGACATGACGACGATGAGGCCTTCGTGCTGTCTGTTGGTCAGTCCCCTCTGTATGCCATTCTGCAATGTGTCAATTAACGCTCGATCCCAGCACAAGAATCCACGCGAGAGCCCCAGCCACGCGTTATTAGAGCAGGAGGACAAGTACTTCTGCTTTTCTGTAGTGTAAAAATTATGACAAGGGTCGGCTCAATATTTCATAAAGTAACTCTTTGCTGCTTCAAGAGTAATTCTAACGCGTAGCTAAGTAGGCTCGATCCCTTCTGAATCCGACTCTGCTGCATCAATATCAATGTGGATGACATGATAAATCAGGAGGATGAGTGTTGTCAGCCAGTATAGTAACGTGTGAATGAGCATCCGCGGAGTACTTGCAGTACCCTAAAAATTCTGTCAATTCTTGCAAAGGGATTTTAGGCGCGAATTTGAAGGCTCCTTCCCTACCGTATTCATACTGCCAGGTCGAGGATTTCTCCCTGTCAACACTACTAGGTCAAGGGCTAATTTCCTACGTCAAGACTGCTAAAATTCGATTACCTCAACTACAACACGCAACGTTTGATGGATACCTGCTATGAAAACAGCAAACATCGTACACTACCTTGCCTACTCCATCGGTCCACCTCGCATGACTACCTTCACTAATTGTATACTTGCCCGACTTGCACCCTTTCAAGCGTGACACAAGAGCTTGCCCGGTGTTCCACTTAGCCTCAATAATGGCCCCGGGCACAGCGACCTTCTATCAGGTTTTGGGCATCACACAACAAGCTACAACGCAGGAGATCAAGGATGCTTATCGCCGGCAAGCAATTCGTATGCATCCGGACAAAGACTGTAACAATCCAAAAGCCAAAGAAAACTTCCAAAAGGTACTTTTCCCCTCTTCTAAGTCACACTAGTGTCAGTTTTCAGAGCTACCCAACTAATTCACTAACAGCTAAATGAAGCATACGAGACGCTCATTGATACGAATGGACGCCAAACCTACGACAGGAAACATGGTACCATCCCATTCACCGCCACACTACCAATCGCACAGAAACCTAACGTGCTTACAGGTCGGGCATCTAACCGTCACGCGTATCACTACTGGGGTCCATCCGATGACAACTGGGAGCCTGCGCACTATACACCGGCGCCACAGGATTGGTACGAACGATGGGCGCAAGCCGAGAAGGAGAGGACGGAGAAGTATGTTATTCTGGAATTATTCCATACGCTACAACGGCGGGAATGGCTTCTTACCCTTTGTGCTATCGATAATTGGGCTTCTTACCCCTCATTTAATCGCGAAACATATCTAACAACGGGATTTTACAGAGAAAACAAAGAGCGGAAAGCAGCCGAAGCCCGTACCAAGAAAATTGCCAACGAAAAGCAGGCCATGGGCTGGTTAATCCGCCAGCAGGTCCTGCTCAAGGAAGTGGTGCGCTTGGGTCTGGAAATCGATATGGCTGAAGCTGTGAAGGGAGGATCCTATAATGGAGAACCAGATGCTACACCTGTGACTGATGCTGATGACGAATTTGAAGAGCACACAATCTTCGTAAGCCACATTTCTGTGGTAGTTCCCTCAATTTTAGCCAAATTGAGCGCCGCAATCTATATGTTCGGACCCTATACTGATCAGCCTACTAGTGCGAAGACATAAAATTGAATAGCCTGAAACGAGACCTACAGAATAACCTGGGTCACTACCACAGCATATGTCAGCAGCAACGGGGAAAAGGCCATGAACAAGAGGCATTGAGCGCCGAACGCGACTTGGAGGCGGCAAGAGACAGACCAAGACCGGGTAACAAGCCAGAGAACCCGATCCCTGCGCAAGCTACAGCAACCAAATATGAACAATCCAAGAGGGCTAACAAGCCCGAGAAATCCAAACCTACGAATGCTACACCCGCGCAACGTGAACCAGACAAGCCGGAGCATACCCGAAACTCGACCCAGAAAGATGCTCCATTGCCCAAAGACTCAATCGCACGGGACTCCAGCGGCGCTCCATACAGTCAAGAAGGGCGGGAGCAAGCCAGTCGTCGCAGGAAGGAATATCGTCTAAAGCAACGCAACGTGCAAAGATGGTTAGCCGACCAGGAAAAAGTAGTCTCACCGTCTGATAACGTACCACCCATCGCACCTTCATCAGCTTTACCTACTCCCTGCCCCGCCACCGCTCCTTTCGTTCGTGGTGAGCGTTCCAAGTCAGATCAAAAGCCTAGTGGACCGTCCTCTGTGACTGATGTGACATCCGTCGATTCAGAGCAAGCCCCAGCCTCGTCGGAGCTTCGAGCTTTGCACTTGTCACATGTGGATCTACATCAGGGTTTTTGGGATATTGTCGAAGATGAGGATCGACGTTGCGCTATGTGCGAGATGTTTGGCACACTACTACAATGTCCCGCCTGTGAGATACAGGCATGTTCGAATTGCAAGTCTGCTCTCGGGGCGCCAGGGGGATCTTTCGGACCTCGTGCGAAAGCGAATTGGATGTAAGGACTTGTCGGGTCCGTTGGAAACATGTGAAAATCGGGAGGATCTTGTATGGGATGATACCTTGCTTGTACTGATGTACTAAGAAAATGAAAAAGTTGTCTCGGAACGGGCAAGAAGCCCAATGTTTGTCAAGAGACTGCGGAAAGGCGAGCGGAGACGCCGTCGTTTAGAGGGCTACATTGAACGATTCATCGCAATAACCACCTTCCCAAAGAGCACAAGAGCACTAATACTGAACGGGAGTAGCATCCTCTGATAAGAAGATAAGGAATCTATACTGCTAGCTCTTGCTACATGGTCCCTTCCTGTTTCTAGGAAGTTGTTTTTTGGAACCCCATCACACAACGACATCTAAATGTGAACTACTAAAAAAAATAGCTCGAGTTTTTTTGCCTTCTCGATCAATGGACTCATACGACTTACTGATCGTCAATGGTCTAGTAGTAACTGCATCTGACATTGGCCACTATGATATTGCAATCAAGGACGAGAAGATAGCCTTGCTGGCACCTACTGGCTCACTGACAGAACTCAATGCAAAGCATGTCATTGATGCCGAAGGCGGATATGTCATGGTGAGAGTTTTCGCTTTTCATTCTTCTGTCATAACAAACACTCATGATTTATTCAGCCAGGCGGGGTCGACGCCCACGTCCACCTCGAAGAGCCGCCCCTATTTGGCAAAGGCCGAAGCGCAGATACTTATGAGACGGGTATACCACCCTGTTCCATTTCAACCCAAGTATCAGCAGCTGAACATAACAACAGGCACCAGATCCGCAGTTTGCGGAGGCACCACGACCGTAATAACATTCGCACCCCAAAGCAAAGCCGACACCTCCCTCCTCACCGTTCTCCGGGATACTCACAAAAAAGCAGAAGGAAACTGCTACACAGATTACTCCTTCCACCTCCTCGTAGGCAATCCCACCACCTCTGCCCTAGGCGAATTCCCCGCCCTACGCGAGGAAGGCATCTCGAGTCTGAAAATCTACATGACATACGAAGCGCTCCAACTCCGCGACAACCAGATTCTAGACGTCCTTCTAGAGGCGAGGAAAAACGGAATTACTACCATGATCCACGCCGAAAACGGCGACGTGGTGGCTTGGATGAGCGATCAGCTTGAAGCAAGGGGCTTGTTTGCGCCGAAGTATCATGCTACGTCCCGCCCGCAGCTATTGGAGACGGAGGCGACGTACAGGGCTATTGTGCTGTCTGAATTGATAGATACCCCGATCCTAATCGTGCATGTCTCTTCACCGTCCGCTGCTAAGCACATCCGCGACGCACAAACCCGCGGTCTTCCTATCTATGCAGAGACGTGTCCGCAGTATCTCTTCCTCACGCGGAATGATTTGGATAAAGAGGGGTTTGAGGGCGCGAAATGCGTTTGCTCGCCACCTCCACGCGAGGGGCCGGAGGACCACGAAGCTATTTGGCGTGGACTGCAGAATGGCACCTTTACAGTACTAAGCTCAGACCATTGCCCCTTCGTGTACGAAGATGCCGAGTACGGCAAAAAGAGTGTCATCAGCGAGGAGTATCCCCGCGGCAGATTTAGGTATATACCCAACGGCTGTCCCGGTATCGAAACGAGATTGCCACTCGTACTCAGCGAGGACCGACTTGCGTTGACCAAGTTCGTGGAAGTCACGAGCACGAATGCGGCGAAGTTGTACGGCTTGTACCCACAGAAAGGCGCCTTGTTGCCGGGCTTGAGTGATGCGGATTTGGTGATTTGGTATCCGCAAGGGCGATTGGGGGAGTTGGAGGTGAGGAATGAGTTTTTGCATCACAATGTTGATTATACGCCTTATGAGGGACGCGTAGTGGGCAATTGGCCTAGGTATACGATTTTGAGGGGGAAGGTGGTTTGGGAGAGGGATGGTGGGGGGTTGGTGGGGGAGAAGGGGGGAAGGTTTTTGAGGAGGGGGATTAGTGAGATGGGTGGGAGGAGGGTGGGCGAGTGGGATGTTGAGGCTTTTTAGAGAGGTGGGTTTCGTGCTTTTTTGAGTCATTTGGGACCAAAAAGGTGGAAGATTCGTTTGAGAGAGAATGGGAAAGCGCTTGAAGGAGAAAGTGACGAAAGATAAGGATTTGCTATACAATGTTGGCTCAAGGTAGAGTACATGCCGCAGACAAATCATCCCAGGCTAATTAAGACGCTGCACTCTTTCTCTTTTCGATCTCCTTATTAGTACTTCGCAGCCTTTCTCGCATCTGACAGTGCTTTGTGTCATATTTACGTTGCACCAAAACTTCTTACCAACGGTGGCTTGGGAAATGGTGATGATGACAACTCCAAAAAGAAGCTGCTCAAAGATGGTGAAGTCCCAAATGATTCTCATCGTCTTCGGGGTTCAATGGTGGTGAACTAGACCCATTAACAGGCTACGTGGGCAAATAAACATAAGGTTTTTGGCTGTGGAAATTCTACAAAATTTGCTGTTTGTTGCCTCATATTATGGCAGTATCCTGAGAAATTGCAAAAATTTCATACGCGCTCAGTAGTAGTAAGCCTTCATAGAATTCCGCTGAGCTTTTTGGGTTTCCGTGTATCATCTGGCTAGAAGGATAATTATCTTAGTCGTTGCAACACGTCTACATGTCTAGCAGATTTTGTCACGGAGTCATGGTAAGGTGTCCATCAACGACATGGCGCTGGACTAAATCGAAATTGGCTTCGAGAAGAATGGAGGGGCGAGTGGGATCTTGAAATACTCTAAACAGGTGAACCTCACGTTTTGTGATAGCGTTTGAAAAGTTATGTTGGCAGTTCCTCATCACGGAAGTCATAAAGTCTATGCCTGAATCCTAGGTATAGAATCGGATATACTTAGTAACTCTCTTCTCGCGCTCCTCGTCGAAACAGCGTGTCTCCTCGTCGGACCACGACATGAGCTCCTCAATTGCCCGTTGATCACGTTCACAGCAGAGTTTGAGATCTGCTCCGCCCTGAAAAAGCTCTGTTTGGATTCGTCTTTGCTGAATCCCGCACGAGGTTGTTTGACTACATTCTGTAGGCGTGCCATTTGTTCGCAATCTTGAGGAGACATCTGGAGCAAACGTTCCACTCTTTTTCTATATTTAGGCTTGCAGAGATGGGAGTTGGCTCCAAGCTTTGTCAGCAGATGCAGTGTTTCTTTGACCAGCAGAGAAGATGAATGCTGTTACCTGATGACTCGAAACTTTCGCTGTGGATTGCACTGGTCAGTGCATTACATCGCTCGCCTTGTACCTCAAGGACGTAATCGACGTCTGCTCCTCTCCCAATAAGCGCCTGTATCATATCTAGGTATCCGTAGTATGAAGCTGTAAAGAGCGGCGTGGTCTTTCGTCCGATTGTAGGGATGTTGAATTTGGGGAATATGATGATGTCATCCGTGTAGCGATAGGTAAGCTCACAGACTATGTTGGCATTGGCCCCAGAGTCAAGAAGGAGAAAGAAACAATTGAGGCATCCAGGTTCTCTGTAGGTTGACGGGACAGATGGGTGGTCTAAACAACGGCGCCCCCGACGACGGCGTATGGTCCCGACTAAAGGCGCGTCCACAATACATTGTTTGTTGTGGTAATAGAAATTGAACTCCGGCGACATATTCAGGCGATGATTTTGGTGTGAAACTTGTGAAAACGTCTATATTTTCATCATCAGGGTCACGAGGAAAGGTGTGACCATTGGTGCCGTCAACATTAGCGCCATACTGGAGGAGAAACGCGACTTTGTCGACGTCTCCATCATACGCTGCCCCTACAAGACTTTCTTGGATGTTTTTCTAGCTGGCCCCAGCGGTCACGACTACCCTGAGCAATTCCAATGGCAGAAACCTCATCTGCCCCTTTGCGTCAATGTTCACGTCTGCCCCACTGGCTAGCAAGATCTTTACAATTCTAGCACGACACAATCCGAGTGACAGTGAGAGTGCTGTCTTACCCGCGGATGGCGGCCTCATCCTTTCATTGACGTTGGCTCCTTGTTGTAGTAGGCATTCGATAGAAACAGCCATGCCGAGCGGGAGAAGGTGTATTTAGCGTATGCAGAAAGCTGTGCATTCCTTGGCATTTTTTTAATTTTTATTTTCCCCACCACAGCTATACTACCTAGTACTGGCTCTACAAGTAACTCTTCTAATTAACCAATACTATATAGGTAGATAGCTCTACTTAAGGCGATTCTAACGCCCTAGAAATTAAATTAATTGAGAAAGTATTCGTTGAGTTATAAAGCTTACAATATAGGTAGTAAGCTTACTCGGTTTAGTAGGGCTTAAGCCAAGTTCTTAACCCCTGATATCTTCGACCCTATCTATTCGATTAAGCTGATTTTTACGGCGTTAGAATCGCCTTGAGCAGAGCTCTCTATTCATATAAGGTTAGTTAATTAGAAGAGTTACTTGTAGAGCTAGTACTGGGTAGTATAGCTGTGGTGGGGGAAAATAAAGGGTGGCACTACAGAGACACCCCCTTTGTCTACATAGACACCCCCCAGATCGCTAGATAGACATCCCCCCCATGTTTGGTTAGTGGGCGCGGTTGCCGTAACCATTAGTATGTCTACCGCAGGCAAGCGGTAGCCCAGCTCCAGCTCTAGTTCCAGCTCCAGCTAGGGCGACAGCGTTGCCAGGCCCTCGGGGTCGTAGATATGGCAGGCTAGCCTCGATAATGAGCTTTGATGAGTTAGCTTGGTAATTGAGCTGACTTAGCGACGCTAAAACATTTTTTTTCTAATTAAAAGACGTCGGATTTAAACGATTTGGGGCCTTTCTGCTATAGGCGCGATTTTCTACTAGTCCATCGCGATCCTATTAATAAACCCTCTCTTTGCAACCTAGCTATATACTATACTTAAAGATCTGCCTATTCAGAATCCTAGTATATGTGACGTCGTCGTCGCTGTGGGTCTTAGGGATAAGGCAGTAGCCTTACTACCAAGCGCCGGCGTCGCTCGAGCAAATCACGCCCGTATTGTTACGGCAACCTCTAGAAATAACCAAATATGGGGGGAGTGTTTATCTAGCGATCTGGGGGGTGTCTATGTAGACAAAGGGGGTGTCTCTGTAGTGCCACCCAAAATAAAAATAAAAAAAATGCCAAGGAATGCACAGCTTTCTGCATACGCTAAATGTTGCAAGTGTGGTTGGCAATCCATCCCAAAAATCGCAGTCCATCATGTTGTCGATTTGGATCGGCTCCTCTATTCAAAAGAACCCTCAACATATCGTTATACCGATTCATGACTGCCCAATGCAATGGTGTGATGTATGTCCCTCTTGTCTCGTCGGGGTCCTCGTCTTGCTGGAGCAAGGAATCCGCAACATATACCAATCCAAGACAAGCAGCGCATTGCAGGGCGCCGACAGGCTTTCTCGACTCCTTGAATCCTATCTCTGCAATCTCTTTTTCTCCTGTTGTCTCATGATTTGGCCATTCCAATCTAGGTTGACCAAGAAGATCCTTGGCTCCAAGGGAGTTCAGTGTCAGAGCTTGCCACGAAGCCATCCGTCATAGATTACTCAGTCCTATGATGTTCCTTGCGTCAGCTTGCTGCGATCGAGAACTACATACACTAATATCGGTTTACAATTTACCCATCTCTGGCTTGGCACTGGGTAAATTCTAAATCCTAGTACTATACACTCCGTCCAGAAAGTGACCGTAAGCGAATAGCTTGAGGAGATTAAAGCAAGTATGCGCTTGCGCTTGCTCTAGCTCGAGGGCTGTTCTTCTTCTCCTAGACGATAATTGCTTTGATTCTCTCTGGTGATAATTGCTAGCTGAGCTGTCATGAGCGCCAGCATGGTCTGGGAGACTGACAGGCAAGATTTGAGCATCGTTTGTTGATGTTTGGATACCAGCCTCAGCCCTAGTATGCTTGGCATGTACCATAAGTAGCAGCAAACCTCCATAGATAAACAACAAGTCGTTCCTCCCGATTCCAACAGAGCTTACCGTCGGCCTGCCCGAATAGATCTTGCTATGTTACACTGTGCCCTAAGAAGCACAGCCTAGACGGTTGGCCAACATTGATACAAAAAACTCGTAGCTAATCAAAACGAAGACCTCCGAACGGTAGGTACACGTTTGCAGAGATCTCAGAGCTACCATGTGTACAGAGCTAGAACTAGAGGGCTCGTCTATAGGGCTGAGTCCCGCCGCCAAGCCAAACGAGCCCAATCACCACCAGTGGATGGGATAGATCTCATACTGTACGCACTTACAAGGAAAAGAAGGCGCACCCTACTCATTATACCGCGATATGCTGAATAGTGCGTATACCACCAAAGCCTTGATTCGAGCGGAACGCAAGGTGCGGTAAAAAGCGTCGGATATCTCTACTTGGAAACCTCTCTTATCTCAAGAGTAAAGTATGATCGGATCAAAGCCTCGGAACATTTCCTTCGCATGTCGCGTTTGTTAGCCTCATATCGCCTTACCGCCCACATGGTATCCGTTGCAAGTTGGGACAGCCTACTTGACGGAACACTTCTACATCGCAATTTTCTGTGCAATTTCTCGAGTAAAACTCTCAGCAGATCCACCCTAAAGATGAAGATCTCAACACTCATTTCTAGACCTTTTGTTGTCTTGCTTGCTTATGTATATGCAAAAAACTTAACAGCCATCCGTGTTTCAGGTCAATCTATTCCAGACACAATCACGACATCCCCGGGAAGTCCTGGGAGCGCACATTTGGGGGGAGCGCACAGTTCGGTTAGATGGGAGCGCACGTTTCGGTACTTAGATTTGTATGGGGTTCACACCAAGATCTAAGTAGCTGTCTATGCCCCACCATCGTCGCTGCTTACCACGCATACATCCTCGTTTCCAACCTCCTACCTCTATCCTTCCTACACCCCACTGTCGCCCCACTGTCGCCCTCATTGTCGCCCTCACTGTCGCCCTTACTGTCGCCCTTTTACATACCTCGCTGTCGCTAGCTATGCCTCCATAGTCCCCTCATCCCAACCTGGATCCGGCAATCGCACCAAGCTGGTTAGTTGGTTGGTTTATTCATACACTGATCCGCCTTTCGGCATGCAGGGGAGTCTCGGCCTTAGGACTACCCTAGAGCCTGGCTCGAAGCTAGATCTAATGGGCTTAGCCCGGACCCCTAGCGTTTTAGCCGGCCCACCGGCCAAAGCGTACCCTTAGTATTTAAAAACGGAACCCCCTAGGATAAACCCCTAGGGTACTAGTCCAGGGGTATAGCCCCGGTTCCAACGCGTCCGGCGCTAAGATATAAATAAATAAATCCTTATTCGATTTAGTTTCGGGTGTATCTTAATCTCTCTTAAAGAATTAAACGTATTATTTATTTAAATAAACTCTCTTCGATTTTTAAAAGTTAGTATTAATATAATATAAAAATATACCCTTAATAGGGTCTTAGAGGTTACCGGTTATTTTGGAAAAAAGCCTCTTCGCGGAAATACTTTAGGCTCTAATAATTTATAAATTACTAAAATAAATTTATAATATATAATTTTATCTTTATTCTTTTACTACTATATTTATAGCGGTCTCCGGGTATTAAAACGTAGTATAAATATATATTTAAATCTAGCGCGAACACTATGTTTTAGGTATAAATAAGTTAAATTTAATTCTATAATATTAACTTTGGCCCGATAGTATTTATTTAGGGTTAAAAGATAACTAGTAATAAACCCTATTAAATAGGAATAATTTAACCGATATAAAAGCGCGTTTTAATAACTATTTTTCAAAAAGTAGTTTTAAATATATAGTATTATTTTCTAATCGTACTAAGTATTTAAAGAGTAATAAATAGTATATTTTAATAATACCTCTCGCCCCCTATAAGAAATAAGACGTTCGATAATCTATTATTAATAATCCGCTCGAAGTTCTACTCTTATTTATTTAATAGTAACCTCTACTCTTTTAAATAAAACTATACTTCCGCCTATAGTAAAAAGGCCCTAAAATAGTCGTATAAACCCGTTTTTAGTAGTTAAGAAAACCCTCTTATTTTATCCACTCCGCTAGTACTCGGGCGGCGATAGCGTAAACTTATTAAAATATAGGAGTAAATTTAGGGCGAGTTGTAACCTCGCTAGATAAAAGTAAAGAGTTTTATACTAGAAGTACGCTGCGGAACAGGGCAGGGAATCCCTTCCCTTCCCCGGCCAGGGAAGGGAACCGGGGAAGGGAAGGGAAGGGAACGAAGGCTCGGTAATTCCCTTCCCCGGAGCAGGGAAGGGAAGGGAATAACAGGGAATCCCTTCCCTGCTCTCCCTATAGGGCTGCCCCATACATGGCCCATATATGCGCGCACGCATGCCCCATTGCTGCCCCCATATATGGCCATGTATACGCGCATGCATGCCCCATTGCTGCCCCCATATATGGCTATGTATGCGCGCATGCATGCCCCATTGCTGCTCCCGTGTGGCCCATGTATACCCCATATATGGCTATGTATGCGCGCATGCATGCCCCATTGCTGCTCCCGTGTGGCCCATGTATGCGCGCATGCATGCCCCATTGCTGCCCCCATAAATGGCCATGTATGCGCGCATGCATGCCCCA